>Ga0316204_10000300_pt1 | contig 202130 bp, 167 predicted proteins | sample 6monrhotite_MG_2_FD_205661 | JGI IMG/M metagenome (GOLD analysis project Ga0316204, IMG submission 205661) | Microbial mat bacterial communities from mineral coupon in-situ incubated in ocean water Damariscotta River, Maine, United States -... | ecosystem: Environmental > Aquatic > Marine >... | reverse complement strand
GGGGTTCGGGTTTCGGTATTATTGGGGTTGTCGTCCCCCCCCCCCCCCCAGTTACGATAGTGGCTCCCCGCTTCCCCGGATGCTGCGATGACCCTCATGCTCCTCTCGCTTGCCTTGGGCAGCGATGTCGTGGACCCCTTGGCCTACCGCCCTGGCAGCTTCAACGTACGGGACATGCCGCTGCAAGAGATCCTGGAGCGCTCTGCCGTGGTCGTCGAGGGTGTCCTCGAAGAGGTGCGCGACGACGTGTGGTTGGGGCCTGAGGGCGCTTACACACGGCTCATCTGGCGCATCAGAGTGGAGGAAGAGATGCTCGGGCATGTGGAGAGTGGGTACGTCGATCTGTCGATCGAGGACATGATGCCTCCCACGCTCAACCCTGGAGAACGGATCCTCGTCATGGCGGGACCGCAGACGCTGTATTCGCCGGTGAGTGAGCACCGGATCGACGCCATCGATTCGTATCCAGCGTACGGTGACTTGTTGGTGCCGACCGCCTATGGATCCATGTTTCATACGGTCCTCATCTCATTCCCCGATGATGAGTGGGAGTGGAGCTCCACGCGGAAGCACGATGCTGTGCCTTGGCTAGCGCCGCTGTCTGCATACTGGAAATGGTCCGACTTGGTCGCGAGCGTACGAAACGCTGCATCCTTGTGCGAAGGGTGTGGTGCCACAGTTCGCGGGGCCGCCGTGGAGGACCTCCAGTGAGCCTTCTGCTTGTCATTTCATTGGCTTTCGGTGCCACTCTTCCAGAAGGCTCTCTAATTCGTCACCGACAGAAGTGGTCCGCCGCAGACGGCGAGTGCCGACACCTGCATGGTCGTTGCGATATCAGCTGGGCCTACGGCATCCCCTGGACGAGCAACCTCACCATGAACGGCGTGGAGGGCGTCGGCAAGGATGCCGAGATGCTCTCCTACTCGTTCTGTGATGGCATCGACCCGGTCGTCGAGGTTGCGTTCGCCATGTACAGGGGCGCAGGGATGGACTTCGAGCATGTCCCGGTCTACGGCGGTTGTGATCCGGTCCTGCCAGGAGGCCAACCTGGCCAACCGAACCAGACGGGTTGGTTTGCGGACCAGGATGGACCCAATGGGGAGTTCGTCTTCGACACCACCCATGGCATCCGTGTCGTCACCTCTGCGACGGACCCAGCGTACGTCAACCTCGTCGGCGCCTTCGGCAGGAAGCCCCCAGGTCAGTCTTTCGTCGCGACGAGCTACGCGGTGGGTGGTCCAGGCCTGACAGGCCCCAACGTTGGCTGGGAGGTCTTCCTCAATCACGTGGATTACCCTGACTACTGGCAGGATGCCCTCCCTTCTCAGGGGGAGTTCGAGGGGGTCGTGGGTCGCCATTGGGTGGATGTGACCGCCCACGAACTCATGCATGTCTTGGGATCAACCCACGACGTTGGGCTCGACTACCTCACGGCGGTGAATGTGGGGACGGGTGTCACCGACAACACCGTATTCGCGCATCTCGCGTTGGAAGTCGACGCAGAACTCTACCACTTGGATGGCTCAGACGCCGACCCCGCTCCGGGCTACTATTTGCTCCCTGCTGCGGACCAAGTGTTCTTGGATGACAAGTACGGGGCCCAAGGATGGGACTGGGGCGACCTCCGGATGCACGCCTGGAACGTTTACTACGACTCCAACGAGAAAGGTCTGGCATACTACCCCATCAACCACGACGCGCCGCTGGGGCCCACCGCAGGCATCCCCTGGGAATACGACACCCTTTACGTCCAAGACGAAGACTGCTTGACCTCCGGTCTGATGTTCACGACGGAAGAACGGGAACAATTGGCGAAGGCCGTGCCGAAGTTCACGGCAACCGAGGCCCGCGATGTTCGTGTGCGGTTTGGTACAACGCCTTTGTGTACTGGAGATTGTGACCAGGTGACGGTGGGCCTCGATGGCTACATGGACATCGACGTCCCCGCTGAGGGAGACCCTTCCTTTCCCCCGATCCATTCCTACCTTGCCGCAGTGAGTCCGAACAACACGGAGTTCGATGGCGTCAGCGGTCATCTGGGGTACGTTTACGGGCATGCCCAGGTCACGGCGAGCATCTATGAGGTGCTCCCAGGGGACATTGAGGTCGGCCTGTGGCTCGATGTGCCTCTCAACGTGTTGCTCGGAGTCTCAAGCTGTGCGACTCCCGAGCAGTAGGGCCGGTGCGGCTCTCGGCGCCCTCGTGGTCGCGCTGCTGGCGGTGGGGTGGTGGGCCACGCGGCCTACGCCCTCCACGGCAGACATAGCCGCGTCGCAAGCTACCGCCGAAGCCCCCCCCTCCCGTCCGGCCCCGACGGTCGTGCCACCCCCGCCCCGCCCTCCGGCCGAGCCCCGCCCCCCGCCCCCACCGTGGCCCGAGCCCCTCGTGTCCTCCCGCTACGCCCGCGTGTCGTCCGACACCTTCGCCGAGTACGTGGAGCGCTACGCCGTGAAGGGCTGGGCCCATCGTGCCAAGCTCCAGAAGGAGGCCTCGCCCGACGGGCGCTTGACCCCGGAGGAGAAGAAGGAGGCGCAGCGCGCGGCGAATAAGGCTCGCAACGCGGGGTCGATGATCTCCCTTCGAAAGCTCTACCTTTCCGTCGCGTCCTACCGAAGCGTACTGTTGGCCAGGGAGTCCGAGCACACCCCTGAGCTGTACGAGCACGAGCTCGTGCTCGTTGCCATGCTCGCCGATGGGGTCCAGCCCTTGGATGTCGTGCAGGGGAAGGCCTGCGAGCTGACGTCGCCCCCAAAGGACTGCAGCGGGACCCAATGTGGGGCATGGACGCACCTCCACGACGTGGCCCGTGCTCTGTGTCAAGACCCCTTGGTCTACGTGCCGGACGCCGACCCGGATGCCCATGTGCTGGGCCGGCCGCAGCCGTAGGAGGACCCCGGGCATCTGCGGCGAGATGGATTCTGCTTGAGGCAGTGACGGTCTCGTGTTCGTAGGGCAGAACGAGGACCGCGACGTCCGCGGTGGGAGACCGAATGACCTGGACATGGCTTGTGATGGCGGCCTTGGCGGGGGAGCCCTTTGTGCTGGATTCCCCTGGACTCCCGATGGCCGCCGGGGACTTCGACGGGGACGGCTTCGACGACCTGGTCTTCATGGCGGGCGACGAGGTCGCGGTTCGCTTGGGGGATCCAGCGGGCCTGTCGACGACCGACCACTTCGCCCTCGACAGTGGACCCAACTTCGAGCCCTACTTGACGGGGCTGGGCGTGGGGGACCTGAACGCCGACGGATTCGACGACTTGGTGCTCTCCTCGGACCGAGGGGAGAGGATCCTGCTCTTTCTGGGCAGCCTCACCGGCCTGCCGTCCGTTCCCTCTCAGGTGATCGACGACCCCGAGACCACCGACCACAGGGTGACCCTCTCCGTGGTGCCCGACATGACCGGAAATGGCTACCCGGACGTCTTCATGCACGCCGGCACGGAGGCCCGTCGGGTGGCGGGCAGCGCTGCCGGGCTCGACACGACGATCGAGCGCGGTGTGTACGTGGTCGAAGAGAACAACCCCGTTCAGCTGTCGACCGCCGACGTGAACAGCGACGGCCTCGCCGACGTGATGGTGTCCCACAACGACCACAGGCTGGCCTGGCTCCTCCTTGGAGGTCCGCCCCTCGCCGACGCCGTGGCCGGAGCGCAGCAGTTTGACTTCGACGTCAGCTTCAATGGCTTGCCGGCCGTGGTGTCGGACCTGGATGGCGATGGCTTCGACGATGCCCTGGTCAGCGACGACGATGGGGTGATTCGCATTCTCCCCGGCACCGCCACCGGCCTCGATCCAGCCTGGGATCCCGCGACGGCGACGACCCTCGACCTGCCGCCGGCTACCGTGATCGAACGACACGATCGCATCGAGCGCATCGGCTACGCCCGCCCTCGCTCGGCCGACGTGGACGGGGATGGCGTCGCAGACCTGCTGATCAGCTACACGGGTGCGGCGGACGGGGAAGTGAACGAGGGCCTGGTGGCGCTGTACCCGGTGCAGGCCGGCGCGGTGGCGCAAACCCCGACGTGGTGGGTCACCGGCAACGCCGTCCTCGCCATCTTGGAGGTGCGTGCAGTCGCCGACACCGATGGCGATGGCTCCGATGAGCTGTGGATGCTTCGCAACCCGGACACCTTGGTGGTGCCGGTGGGGGCCACCGGCCTGCCGCCTGCGTTTCCGATGCTGGGGGTCGCCGAGGAGCGCGTCGAGGAGCGGTACTTCGGCTTCGACATCGTCGGGAGCGACGTCGATGGAGATGGCTTCTCCGACGTGATGGTCAGCGCCTTCAAGCCTCGCCCCCCCGTCGGGTGGGCAGAGGCCGGCGGGGTCGACGAGGGCGAGGTCACCTTGTGGCCGGGAGGGCCCACGGGCGTGCTGCCGACGGTGCCGACCCACCGCTGGACGTCCACGGGTGGCTTCGGGCGGCAGCTCAACAACATGGGCGACCTCGACGGCGACGGACTCCCCGACATCGTCGCGGCGGGTGCCGACGCCTACGGGCCCGCCACCTACGGCTACTACTACTGGCGCGCCGACTTCCTGTGGAGTGGGGTGAAGGTCCTCTTCGGTGCCACGGGAGGGGAGCTGGATCTGACGTCGCCGAGCTTCGCGGGCTTCGGACGGCAGGCGGTGTCGGCCGGCGACCTGAACGGCGACGGCGTGCCCGAGCTCGTCATGACGATGGACGACCGCGGCCTCGGGCTGTGGTTCGGTCAGCCCGGCGGCACCTACGCCGCGGCCCCCGACCAGGAGTTCCTGATCGACGCGCCCCTGCGGTGGACGTCGGACCTCGTGGCCTCGGTGGGGGACGTCGACGGGGATGGCCTGGACGACATCGCGGTGGGGATGATCGCCAACAGCTACTTCGGGGACCCTGAGCCCGGCGGCCTGCGGGTGTACTTCGGCAACCCGGCCGGCCTCGTCGCGGCCTACCAGGAGATCGACCCTCCCGCGGCCCGAAGCTCGTTCGGGGTCACCGTCGACGCCGCCGGGGACGTGAACGCAGACGGGTATGACGACGTGTGGGTCGGCACCCTCGAGGATGGGGCCCACCTCTACTTCGGGGGGCCGGGCGGCCTGAGCGCCACCCCCGACTGGTCGGTGCCAGCCATCGAGGCGGCCCCCCACGGGTACCAGGTGCGATCGGCTGGAGATGTCGATGGCGACGGCTTCGTGGACGCCTTGGTGCGTCCCATCGATCACCTGGGCAGGATGGGGGATGAGTTCGGCACCCCGCTCTATGGGGGCTTCGAGCCCATCCGTCTCTTCCTCGGCTCCGCGGCGGGGCCCGTCGCTCCAGCGGCCTGGTCCGCTCCAGCCCTGTGGGGCTCCGGCCACACCGCGGTCGGGGTCGGCGACGTGGACGGCGACGGCCTCGACGACGTAGCCCTCGGCGGCAACCAGCGGCTGTGGCTGGTCACCGGCGCGGAGATCTTCGGGCCGCCGGTGGTCCCGGGGGACACCGGCGACACAGGCCTCCCAGCGGAGACCGGAGACACCGGCTCCGTCACGGGGGGAACGCCGACGGGCGACACGGGAACCGTCGATCCGACCGACACCGACCAGCCGGACACCACCCAGCCGCCAGCGTCGGAGGAGGACGACGGCAAGGGCTGTGGGTGCCAGGCCACGGGGGACACCTCGGGCTCGTGGGAGTGGTTCGGGCGTCGCCGCGCCCGCTAGATCATGCCCCAGGCCCGGGCCAGCTCCCGCTGGGCTTCCGCCTCGTCGCTGGCGCCCAGACGCTCGAGGAGCTCGTGGTAGACCCAGGGCCCGTGGGCGGGACGCTGGCCCTCCAGCAAGGCGCGCAGGGCCGGGCCGGAGGCCTCGTCGACGGCGAGGAACAGGTACACGCCTCGGTGGGTCTCGTCGGTGCTGGGGTCCTTGATCTCGTAGCCGTCTCCCGCGGCGGGCTGGTGGTAGAACCCGGCTTCGTCCAGGGCCTCGGACAGCGCCTGCATGGCGTCCTCCCCCGGCCAGATGCCGTCGAGGGTCACGCAGTCCTTGGTCGCGGACTCCAGACCCGCCCAGGCCGTGTGGATGCGGAGCGCGTCGTCGTCCTCGGCCACCTCGTCGGCGTTGGTGTGCTGGGGGTCGAAGACCACGATCTCACCGTGGTGTTGGGTCTCGTCAGGGGACTGCAGGCTCAGGATTCGGGCGGTGACCGGCCCGGTTCGCTGGGCGAGCAGGGGCCGGGGCAGCTCGGGAATGCGGATGCGGAGGTAGCCCCACGACAGGTCGGCCCGTCGGTCGTTGGGCAGCTCGGGAAGCTCGAGGGCGGCGCCGATCGCCGCTTGGGCCGGCCAGTCCTCGGCGATGGTGGCCGCGACCAAGCCCAGCCAGCGGAAGTAGGGCGCTTGGTGCGCGTCGGCCGCCTGCAGCCAGACCTCGAGGCTGCGGGCCGGGTTGCCCTGCAGGTGGAGCCTGCCGAGGCGCTTGGCGACCTCGGCCCAATCCTGGCGGCGTGTCCAGACCCACTCGAAGGCCGTGATGGCTCGGGCCTCATCGCCCGACTCGTGGGCGAACATGCCCTCGTAGAAGTGAGCGTTGTCGGGGCCTTCGGGGTGGTCGGGGGGCCGGGCGACCAGAGCCTCCAGGGTGTCGGCGTTTCGGGTGCGGATCGCCTGCATGCAGCGGGCCTCGTACAGCCCGATGTCGTCCGGGAACTGCCGAGCGGCGTCCGCCAAGGCGTCGTCGGCCCGTTCGGCGAAGCCCATCTGTCGCCAGCGATCCGCGATGGCCTGCAGCTGCTCCGAGGTCGCGGGCTGCGCGCAGAGGGCGGCGATGGAGGACTCGTGGGGCTCGCCGGGCTCGAGCTGGGCCAGGCGCTCGAGCTCGGCCTGGTACGCGCTCCCGTCGACCAGGGCGTCGAGGTCGGACTGGGCTCGCTGAGCCACGGCGCGGGCCAGGGTCGGATGCCCCCCTTGGTGAAGCCAGGCGCTGGCCTGCATCGACGCGTGGATCCCCGTGTCGGCGAGGCCGCGCTGGAGCGCTTCCCGGGCCAGATGCACCAGCCGGACGGCGCCGGGCAGGGGGCCCACGTGGTGGTCTTCCACCAGGCGGACGACGAGTCGGCGGTGGGTCTCGAAGCCGCCGTCCCGGAAGATCTGACCGAGGTCGGGGAACTGCTCGAGGGCCTGCTCGCCTGCGCCAGACTCAGCGAGGATCCAGGCCTGCAGCTGGCGCGCGTCGTTCATCCAGCTCTCCCCGCGGTACCTCACGCCGGCCTCCAGACCGGCCTCCACGACCGTCAGGGCGTCTGGATGGCGCTTCATCGCGACGAGCGCGGCCGCCTCCGTGCGGGCGAAGTCGTCGGGGTCCACGTCGATGCCTCGTACGCGGCGGGTCTGCTTCTGCTCTTCGATGAACTGCAGCGCCTCGTCGGCCCGCCCTTGATCGATGAGGGCCTTCGCGACCTCGTTGGAGATGCAGACGAAGCAGACCCGATCTGGCTCGAGCCCGTCGAGGGTCTCGCGGGAGACGGCCTCCCGCTTCTCGGCGTAGCCCCTCGGATCGGTGAGGGTGTAGGCCGCGGTGAGGGCATGGGAGGCACAGACGGACTGGGGACACTCGGCCGTGTCGTCGCGGTTGGCTCGCTCGAGCAGGGACACGGCCTGGGGCAACGCCTGCCGCGCGTCTTCACGGTTGAACACGAGGGAACGAAGCTGGAAGTTGCGGACGAAGACCTCCACCCAGGGCTGGTCGTGGGTCATCGCCTCTTCGAGGAGGCTGGGGGCCATGGCGTCGACCAGCTCGTTGTTCCCTTCCGAGACGGCGTCGACCAACTGGTGCAGCCGCTGCTGCTGTTCGGGTGGCAGGTCGTCGAGCCATTCGAAACCGTTCATGGGTGCTCCTGTGGCTCGCGAGCCAAGAGGTGAAGCAAGGCGTCTTGCTGGGTGGTGAGGGCGGAGGCGAGGTCTCCCTCGATGCTCGAGGTGAGCTCGGCGAAGCCGAGCGCCCACGCGGCGAGGTGGCCATCCCGCTCCCGGGCGGCCCGGGCCACCAGGGGGTTGTCCATGTTGAGGTAGAGCCGGTGGATGGGTCGGGCTTCGATGCCGCGCGTCACGTCCCGGGCCAGGCTCAGGATGCCGTGGGCGATGCGGCGGGACGCCTCGTCGTCTTCCAGGGTCTGCTTCAAGCGGGCGTCGGTGTCCTCGAGCAGGATGGCCGGCAGCGTGGTCGGCTCGAACCGAGCGGCCACGATGGCGGTCTCGGGCCTCGCGAACAGCGTCTGTAGGGTGGCCTGCTCGGCGGCGTCCAGGTCGATGGTCTCGATGAGCTGCTGCTCGCTGCCGTCGCCCAGTCGAACCACGTCGACGTTCTCTTGCTGGGCCCACCGGGCCACGAACGGGGCCACGCCGAAGCGATGGCCGGCGATCAGCGGCGCGTCCAGGCTGCGGAACCACACCGACACGCCCGCCATGGAGCCCGTGGACTGGATGAGCTTCCCGTTCGACTGCTTGCGGATCTCCGGGAGGGTCATGGGTTCTCGATTGGTGGGGACGGTCAGGCTGTCTTTGAGGACCTCGAAGAGCCGTGGGTCCGCCAGGCTGCCGCCGAGCAGGGCCTCGTTGTGGCGCAGTCGGAACATCGCCCAGGCCTCGGGGTCGTGGTCCGCCAGGGTGCGCAAGCCCTGGATCAACACCTCGCGCAGGTGGGCGACCGTCGCGGCGAAGGCGTCGTCTCGCTGGATGTCTTCCCGACTGGCCGTGGGGTGCAGGTGGTCGCACTCGAGCACGCCACCGATGAAGCCGGCCCAGCGGGGGACGAGGTCGCGCAGGTCGTCGCTGATCAACATGCCGCGGACGAAGAGGCTGATGTTGCGGTTGTCGCTGCTGGCGTACGAGGCGCCGTCTTGGATCCACAACACGCCGCGGATCGGACACGCCGGGGCTGGCTCGACAGGGATGCACGCGATGGGACGGAAGCGCCCCTCGTAGGCCTGGGCGAAGTCGAGGCGCAGCTTCTTGAGGCGAAACGGCGTGACGTCGGCGAGGTCGCGGCGCCAGGGCGGCGGCTCGGGGTTGACGGCCGTGGGCGCCAACACGGGGATGGGCAGCAGGCAGCAGTAGCGGGTGAGCAAGCGGTGCACGACGTCGCTCTGGGCCAGGGCGGCGTGGTCGGACTTCAGGTGGAGCACCACTTCGGTGCCCACCTCGCGGCGCTCCCCCGGCGACAAGGTGAAGCGCTGACCGTCCCGCGAGCTGAAGGTGTGGCTCGTGGCGGGTGCGGTGTGGGATGTGGTGTGCACGACCACCCGGTCGGCGATGGCGTAGGCGCTGAGGAAGCCGAGGCCGAACTGGCCGATCAGGTCCTCAGAGCCGCTGACGTCGCGCAGCTCCCGGGTCTTCCCACCCCCGATGGTCGCGAGGTAGTTCACGATCTCGTCGTGGGTCAGCCCCGCGCCGTTGTCGATGAAGCGGAGGGTGCGCTCGTCGGGCCGAGCGACGACCCGGATCACGGGCTGTGGGGCGTGCTCCGCCTCGATGGCGCGGCGAATGGCGGAGTCGTGGGCGTTCTGCACCAACTCCCGCAGCGCCACCTCCGGCGACGAGTAGAGGTGTTGGCCGACCACCCGTAGCAATCCCTGGAGGTCGACCGAGGCACCTAGAACTTCCGACACGAGGACTCCGGCGGCTGGTGGAGCGGCCCGTCCGAGACCGCGACGTCGTGAGAGGGCTTGGTCTGCCCGTGGGTTGAGAACATCAGACACGTATTGGGCCGTTCGACCGCTGGCATCCAATCCAGATCCCCTCCACGTACCGAATAAGCATGGTTCTACCGTGGCTACGCGCCCGGCTTGCCGGCGGTGTCGTCGTCGGGGGGTCTTCTTGGCCCAGGCTGTTGCCCTTGGCTCCCATCGGAGGACGCCGGTGCGCATTCCCTGAGAGGGCATTCTCGGCGATGGGGGGGGCACCCCGGGGGTTCGGCCCGCGGCCCCGTGAGAAAGCTGCTCGTCGCCGCACCCGCAGGGCTATGCAGGGGCCCATGACGAAAGACAAAGACCTGAACGAAGTCGAATACCTGGCCGCCACCGAGCGCTCCATCGGGATGCTCCACTTGTCGCGGCACTGGCGGCAAGAGGAAGACACCTGGGTGTACGAGGTGTACATCGACGGCGCCTTGCTCATGAGCAGCATCAGCCCCCTGTCGGAGCGCGAGCTGGCGACCCGCGCCATCGCGGCCCACAAGGGCGAGGGCCCCCTGCGCATCCTGGTGGGCGGGCTCGGGCTCGGCCACACCGCCGAGGCGGCGCTGGAGAGCCCGCGGGCGGGGCTGGTTCGGGTCGTCGACCGGATGGACTTCGTCATCGACTGGATGAAGGACGGCCTGCTGCCGCTCTCCAAGCTCCTCACCGAGGACCCACGGGTGGAGTTCGTCCAGAGCGACGTGTACGCGGACATGCTCGGGGACGCCACGGAGACGTTCGACCTCATCCTCATGGACGTCGACCACGCACCCCACATGCCCCTCGACCCCTCCAGCCTGCCGTTCTACACCCCCGAAGGGCAGAAGCAGGTGGCCCGCCACCTCAAGCCTGGCGGCATCCTCGCGGTGTGGTCGGCGTTCGAGAACGACAACTTCACGGCCGTGCTGAAGGCCGGCTACGAGGAGTCGTGGCAGGAAGAGGTGGTCTGGTTGGTGCCCCACGACGACGGCAACGACCAGCACCTGGTCAACATGCTGTTCTTCGGTCGGAAGGCCTCGGAAGAGAGCTGAGGGCTCGTTCGCGGGGTGCGCTCATTCGCTCAGGTACTCCTCGAAGAAGGCCGTGTGGATGAACATCTCGTCCGACGACAGGGCCCGGTCGAACAGCATCAGCTCGTCCATGTCGCCCTTGAACAAGAACCGCTTGTCGCCCTCCTGCGCGCCGAGCTCGGACCCTCCGACCCGAAAGTAGGTCTCGCCGCGGGCGGGGTCGTACACCGAGGTGGTGGGCGCTCCGGACTGCAGCACGCCGTTGACGTAGATGCGCAGGGCGTCCTCGCCCATGGGGCCTACCCCATAGGTGGCGGCTACGTGGGTCCACTGGTTGGCCGGCGCCATGTCGTGGTCGGTGACCACGTAGTCGGCCTCGTCGCCCCACACCGGGCGACGGAAGAAGTCCACGCGACCGTCGGTGTTCACGCGGAAGGCCCAGTCTCCGGCCCGCGGGTTGCCCCCGAGCTGGCTCGCGATGGTCTTCACCGTCGTGGTGTCCCGGGGGTAGACCCACGCGCTGATGGCGAAGGACTGGCTCTCCTCGACGGGGAGTGGCGCCAGGTGGTTGAGCAGGTAGCTGGTGTCGCCCTCGAAGGACCAGGCCTGGCCGTAGCGGCCGGCCCCGTAGGACCCTCCGAAGCCGTCGAAGTCATGGTCTCCGGCGGCGTCGAAGCTGTCCCCGTCCGCGGGCCACCAGTTCATGGGCTCGGGGAGGGGCGCGTGCACCAGGTCACAGATCTCGACGTCGTACTCGGTGGTGCTTCCCACGGTGGCCAAGCGGTTGTCCCCGACGTTGCGCACCGTGAAGGAGATGGGCTCCACCTGGTTCAGCGCCAGCTCGGTCTCGAAGTAGGCGTTCAGGTCCCCCGACTGGATCAAGCTCTGCACCCCCGCGTTCGGCCCTCCGAGGGCGAAGACCTCGATCTCTGAGGAGGCCAGGGTCTCGAGCATCTCGGCGCTGCCGCTCACGGTGCCGCCGCCCACGCCGACGTCCAACGAGGCCTCCAGGGAGGCCATCAGGTGCTCCGCGGAGTCCTTGGCGCGCATGGTCACGATGAGCATGCGGCCGTAGGACACGGAGTCGATGTACAGCGGCAGGTTGTCGGGGCCGACGCCGAGGTCGGCGAGCTCCTGGCCGGTCACCTCGGGGGCGAACAGGTCGGACGGGTTCTCAGGGGGATCGACGGCCACCGTGAACAAGCGCTGCACGAAGGTGGCCGTGATCACCGTCTCTCCGGCCTCCTTCTCCTCACTGGCGCTGCCCGAGATCGAGCCCCCCAGGTACCGAGCGTCCAGCGACAGGGCGAGCAGGGACTGCTCGGTGGAGTGGGTCTCCACCACCTGGAAGGAGCTCGTGCCTGCGCCCACGGCCACGTCGGCTTCGATGGCGTTGGCCACGAGCTGGTTGATGGCCTCCCGCACGGTGCTGCCCACAGGCTGCTGCACCTCCTGGCTGACGCCCCCAGGGATGCCCAGCACGCCACCGCCCTGCAGCGACAGCCCCAAGGGGGCACGCCGCTCCTTGGCCATCGCCAGCAGCCGCAGGGAGCCCAGGCTCAGGTGGGAGTCTCCGTGGAGCAAGGCCCCAGGCCACAGCACCGCCGCATCCGGGGACGCGGTCGCGATCTCGTCGGGGTTCGTCGACAGCGAGTGCGCCGTGGTGGTGCACCGGTAGGCCTCGCCCTCGGGGTTGCTCTCGTCGGCCTCGGTGGGGGCCTCGCCCGTGGGGGCATCCACCTCGGGAACGGGCGGGGAGACCTGGTCCCATGTGGGCAGGTCGTTCAGGAAGTCGTCGAGGTCGCTGGCGGCGATGGGGGTCCCGGTGCCGACGGCCGAGTCGGTGGTCCCGTCGGTGCCGTCGTTCGGGCCCTTCGAGGAGGCCTGTGAACCACCGCAGGCGGTGAGGGCGAGAAGGACGAAGAAGGGGCAGCGGGACATGGAACCTCCGGGTGCTCAAATCCTAGCCATCCGCAGTTCAGACCGACGTTTCTTCGTGCAACAGCCTTCGTTACAACGCCCCACAAGATACGGTCCCCGCGAACCCCACCCGGAATTCGGATGCCTCTGGTCCTGATGGTCGTGCACCCCGACGACGACGTCGCCACGAGCTGGCTCGCGCAGCTGCATGGGGCCGGCCATGTGGCCCAGAGGGCGGAGCTTGAGAACCTCCCGCCCCGTCCGAGCCTGCTCGACGGCGTGTGGGTGCAGGCGCGCCTCCCGGCCTCGGAGGTGGAGGCCCTGCGCCGCTGGGCCGGGCCCCAGGTCTCGGTGAAGCTCCGGGAGGATGGCGCTGACCAAGACCAGAGCTGGTTCGCGGACCTGGCCCGGACCACCCGGGTGGTGCAGATCGGCCCGGTCACCGTCGACCTGAGACGGGGGCTCCTCCAGCGAGACCAGAGCGTGCAGACGCTGACGGACATCGAGTCGGCGCTGCTGGCGTGGATGGCGCAGCAGCCGGGCCACGTGTTCTCTCGGCAAGAGCTGCTCGAGGCGGTCTGGGGCTACTCCGCCCGCATGCAGACCCGCGTGGTCGACGTGACGGTGGCCCGGGTGCGGGCCAAGCTCGAGGCCGAGGCCTCCAAGCCCGAGTGGCTCATCACGGTGCGCGGAAAGGGGTACCGGCTCGACGGCGTGGCCGCACCCGTGGCGTCGACCGGACCGGCCGAGCTGGAGGTAGACGTTCGGGGCCGAGGCCAGCTCTGGTCGGTCCTCCAAGAGTGGCTCGGTGCAGGCGAGCCCGTCATCACCCTGCTGGGGCCCCCGGGCATCGGCAAGACCCGTCTGGCCCAGGAGGTTGCGCGGGTGCACGACCGGGCCGCGTGGTGCGAGCTGGGCGCTGCATCGACAGAGCGGGATGCCCTCATGGTGGTCGCCAGGGCCCTGGGGCTGCCCCCCGACAGCGCCGAAGCGGAGGTGGCCAAGGCGATCCACGCAGGCACCGGCCTGGTGATCCTCGACAACGCCGAGCACGTGCACGGGCTCGTGGGTCGGCTCGTGCAGGGCAACCAGACCTCCACGGTCCTCGTCACCAGCCGGCTGCGGCTCGCTGTGCCCCGGGAGCGCTGCCTCGATCTCACCCCCCTCGAGCGGTCCGATGCCCAGGCCTTGTTCCTGGACCGGGCCCGGCGGCAGCGGGCGGACTTCGAGGCCGACGCGGCGACCCTCGAGGCGGTGGTCGACGCCTGCGAGGGGCTGCCCCTGGCGCTGGAGCTCGCCGCCGCCCAGGTTCGGGTGCTCTCGGGGCGCGATCTGGCCCGAGCGCTCACGACCCAGCGCGTGCGGGACCGCAGCCGGCGTCTGGGGCATCGGACCTACCACGAGGCCCTCGCGTCGTCGTGGGGCCTACTGTCGACGGACGAGCGCCATGGACTGAGCGTGCTCGGGCACCTGCGCGGCCGGGTGCCCGCTTCCCTCCTCGATCACGTCCTGGAGGATGGCCTGGGGGTGCTGCAGGGACTCCACGACGCCTCCCTCGTCCACATCGATCCACGGCCGCGGGGGAGCATGGTGCGGCTCCTCGAGACCGTGCGTCGCTTCGTGCGCGACACCGAGCCCTTGTCCCCCGAGGCCGCCCTACAGCTGGCGGAGCGGCTCGCTGTGCACACCGAGCGGCTCGACGCCCGGGCGCGAGGCGAGGGGGGGTGGGATGCACTGCATGCCCTCGGCGACCTGCAGTGGGCCCTTCACGACGCATCGCGGGGGGCCCTCGCGGCGGGGAAGGGCGAGCTCGCCACGCGGCTGGCGCTGTCCTTCGCCCACCGGCTCGAGGTCTGGGGCCCCCACCGCGCCGACATCGAGATGCTCGAGGCCCTGCCCGACCACGCCGACGTCCAGCGCTTGCTGGCCCTGCTCCTTCCCCAGGTGGGGCGCACCGAAGACGCCGTGCGGTGTGCGGATCGGGCCATCGCCCTCGCGGACACCCAGGAGAAGGTCGCGGAGGGGGTCTACGCCCGCACCCTGGCTCGCTACCGGCTCGGCGAGCTGAACCCCCGTCCGCTGGAGTTTGCCCTCGACGACCTCTCCGGCCTGCCCCGGGCCCGGGCCCACATCGCCCTGTCGTTGTTCGCCAAGTTCCGAGCCGACCTGCACGACGCCGATGCCCACCTCCGGTCGGCCTTGTCCATCGCCGACCGCCTACGGGTTCGCTGGCTGGCCGCGGAGATCCTGACCCTGGTCGCAGCCCTCCACGACGTCCGTGGGGAGCATCGGCTCGCGACCGCCCGAGGCCAGGAAGCCCTCCAGGCCTACACCGAGCACGACGTCCAGCCTCGGATCACGCTGCTCCAGAGCGTGGTCGCCTCGTCCCTGATCTGGTCGGGCCGCGCGGAGGAAGCGAAGGCCTTCCTCGCCGAAGCCATCGAGGCCTGCGAGGCTCAGGGGCAGTCCCACAACCACGCCATCCTCCTGCAGCGCCAGATCCGCGCCTGCCTGGAGACCGGGGATGTGGACGGCGCCGAGGATGCCATCGGGGCGTCGGTTCGCCTGACGACGGGCGACGGGCTGTTCGACGACATGATGCAGGCCTTTCGGGGGCAGATCGCCATGGCCCGCGGCCAGTTCGCGGCGGCCCTCGAGGTGCTGGATCCGCTGCAGACGTCCCACCGGCACGGCACGCGGCGGGATGCCGCCTACTTCGGCACCCTGTGCGCCCTGGCCCTCGGCGACGCCGAAGGCGCTCGGGCTCGGCTCGCCCACCCCGACGCCCCGGACGTCCTCCTTCACCTCGTGGGCGTCGCGCGGTCGATGCCGCCGACCCAGCTTCCTCCGACCGCCATGGACGCCGAGCGGGCGTGGAGCCACATCCTTGGGGGGCCTGACGTTCCGAACACGCCGCGGGGGGCGGCCATGGTGACGGCCGCCGCCGACGGGACCCCTGCGGCCTACGCGGAGGTGGAGACCCTGCTGGCTCTGCGGGCCCGCAAGCGTGCGCGTCAGGCGTCGTCGTCGGACTCCTCGGACACCACCCGCACCTCGTCGACGTCGGTTGGGCCGAACTCGACCCGGTAGGCCGCCGCCTCGAGCTGGACGGTGTGGCGCACGGCAAGCTCGTCGCAGCTCGCGCCTTGCACCGTGTTCTCCAGGGGCACGACCTCGTCTTGGCTGTCGTAGACCGTCAGCGGGATGTCGTCGCTCAAGCCCATCACGAAGGAACCTGCCTCGTCGGCGGTGTAGGTCGCACTGCCCCCGAAGGTGCCGTCCCCCAGGTCGACCAGGAGCACGGCGACGCTGCGGTCCTCTGCGGCGAGCTCCGGGCCGGAGGGGCCATCGACCGCGTCCACCTGGTCTTCCGGGCCGTTGGCCAAGATGTCGCAGAAGGCGGTCTCCAGGTCGGTTTCGCTTCCACTGCCGCAAGCGGCCAGCGCCACACACACCACTGCCATCATGCCTCGCATGTCGTTCTCCTCTGTCGTTGGTTGGTCGCCCGTTCCCACACGTTGGGCTCCGCGCGGTCCTTCGCCACCGTCGGTGACGTCTCGAAGGTAGGCTCTTGGCGACCAGGTGCGTGCAACCCCGTGTATCGATGGTCGTTACAGAGCTCGGAGCGGTCGGAAGCTGAGCGGCCGCGGACGGCGTCCGGACACGCTCGGACACGCCCGGACAGCGAGGCCTTCGGGGCGAACGGTATCCCGACGGCGGACCCACCCATGTGCTGTGCGGTGGGGCCTCTGCTCGTACTGGAGGACCGTCATGATCACCATCCTTGCCCTCACCGCGCTGGCCTCGGCCCACGACTGTGACACAGCTCTCGTATCCCTTGACGGGGTGGCCCAGGCCGACCTGGCCACCGCCCTGGCTGCCGCGAGCACCGGTGCCAGCATCGAGGTGTGCCCTGGCACCCACGTCGGCCCGTTTGCCGCCACCGTTCCCGTGAATCTCGTCGCGGTGGGACGTGCCCAGGACACGATTCTGGACGGCGACGGTGTGGGGTCGGTCCTCTCTCTCCCCGGCGACAGCTTCGTGTCGGGCTTCACCATCCAGAATGGCCAAGCAGACCAGGGTGGTGGTGTCCGCTTCACCGACGCTGGCGTCGCGACCATCGAGGACTCCACCATCACCGCCAATGGCGCCACGGCTGGTGGGGGCGGGCTGTATGTGGCTCCGGGCGGCGAAGTTCGCCTGTCGGGCTCTGTCGTGTCCGGCAACCAGGCGCCCATTGGCGGAGGGATCTACGCCGACGAGGGGGCGGGACTGGACCTCGATGACTCCTTGATCGAAGGGAACACTGCCCTCGGCTTCTTCGTCGGCAACAGGGCCACCCCCTCCAGTGGCGGTGGCGTGGCGGTGCACAACGGCTGGGTGCGCGGAGGGACCCTGGCGAACAACACCGCCGCCACCGTCCTCTACCCGTGGTCGAGCACGTTCGGCGTGCGCGGCCGGGGGGGCGGCCTCTATGCATCGGGGGGCATGGTCGTCACCGACACGGAGATCGTGGGCAACGAGGGCAGCGAGGGAGCAGGAGTGCACGCCTTTCAGGGTGCCGTGACCCTGGACGGTGTCCTCATCGAGGGGAACCAGTCGGGGGCGTTCGGGGGCGGAGCCTACTTCTATGCAGTCAGCGACGTGGATGTCACCGACACCGCCTTCCACGGCAACGCTGCCCAGACGGGCGCGGGTGCCTACGTGTGGTCCGTCTACAACGTGACCGACTGGACCGGGGGGGACTTCGAAGGCAACGCCGCCTCCAACAGTGGAGGCGGGCTCTTCTTCTATGGGGCCGGCACCATCCGAGAGGTGCGCGTCGCGGGCAACGTGGCCCAACGGTACGGTGGTGGCATCGCCACGCCCATCGCACCCTACTTCTTCGACTGGTCCCTGCAGATCGAAGACGCGTACATCGGTGGCAACGAAGCTGTGGCCTTCACGGGCGGTGGCCTGGATCTGGGCATCTCTGCCCACCTGAACCGGGTGACCATCGAGCACAACAAGGCCGTCGATGGGGGCGGCGTGCTCCTGTACGGCTCCACGCGGAAGGCGGTCGCCTACACGATGACCGACACCGTGGTGCGGAACAACCTCGCCACTGGCCTCGGCGGCGGCATCGCGGTCGTGAACCAGGCGCAGGCTTCGGGGTCCGACACCACCATCGAGGGCAACCGCGCCGCCAGCGGTGGTGGGGTCTACGTGGAGACCGATACGACCTTCGCCCTCACGGACAGCGAGCTCGGCGACTGCCCGGACAACCTGCCCGAGGACATCTGGGTCGACGCCGCGGCTCTGGCCTACGTGAACTACGACGAGGTCGACGCGGTGGCCTGCGACAACGCCGGCTGCGCCCCGGCCCCGGACGCGCGGGACTGCGACGACGTGGGTGGCGCCTGCATCGACGACAGCGCGACGGTGCGCTCCAGCGCGGTGCTCGGGGACGGCGTGGAGGTTCGGGAGGAAGCTGAGGTCCTCGACCGCAGCACCCTCGGTGCCTACACCTTGATCGACGAGGAGGCCTCCATTGGCCACGACGCCACCCTCGGTGCCTTCGTGCAGGTGTGCGAGGAGAGCGAGGTGTCCGACCGGGCGGTGCTCGGCGATGACGTCACCATCGGCGAGGAGTCCTCCATCGGCCACGACGTTCAGGTGGGCGCCGGCGCGACCCTCGACGAGGGCGTGGAGCTGAAGGACCGAGCGGTGATCGGCGAGGGCGCGCGCCTCGGGGAGGAGGTGGTGGTCGGCCACGATGCCTCGGTGGGGGCCGGTGCCATCCTCGGGGAGGAGGTCGAGCTCGGCGATCGCGCCACGGTGGGCGAGGGCGCCATCCTTGGCGAGGAGGTGGTGCTGATGAACGACGCCTCCGTGCCCGCTGGCGCGGTCGTGCCCGACGGCACCGTCGTCTGGTAGGCGAGGCGTCGTGCGACCACCGGTGAGACAGATCGGGTGGTCGGCCGTCTCGACCCCTGCGCCCCCTCGCGTGGCGCAGGGGGATTCACCATGCAGCTCCAGCTCCGCCACCGCACCGTCGACCTGACGGACGGCGCCGTCACCGGCGACGTCCCCACGCACTTGAGTCCCCGAGAGCTCTGTCTGCTTCGCTATTTGGTGGAACGCGCCGACACCGACGTCGACCGGCAGGAGCTGCTGTGCCAAGCCTTCGGGTACCACCCTGCGGCGGCGTCCCGTGCGGTCGACAAGACGATGAGCAGCCTGCGAAGCAAGCTGGAGCCTGCGCGGTCCAGCCCTGTCTTCTTGCTGACAGTGGACGGCGGCTACCGCTTTCGGCCCGGCTCGACGACGCCCGGCGGTGGGGAAGTCAACGGCTTCGTGGGCCGGCTGGCAGAGCTCCGGCAGCTTCGGACCTGCCTTGGCTCTCCCGGTGTGTACACCATCGTCGGCGCCCCTGGAGTTGGGAAGTCCCGCCTCGCTCGACGGGCGGCGGCCCAGCAGGGTCACGACGTCCTACGGTGCTCTCTGGACGCCGGGAGGAGCGTGCTCGACGCCGTGGGCCACGCCATGGGCCTCGGCGTGCCCACGGCATCCACCGTTGGCCGCGCCCTGGCCTGCAAGGGCCCCGTCGTGGTGGTGCTGGACGGCATCGAGCGGGACCACTCCCACGCCGCTGATCTCGTCCAGAGTTGGCACGCCTGTGCCCCCGAGGTGGCCTTTCTGGTCACCAGTCGGCACCCGCTGGTCATCGCCGACGAGCGTCTGCTGCGGCTGGGTCCTCTGAGCGCCTCCGATGGCGTCGCGCTGCTGCGCATGCGAGCAGGAGACCGTGGGGTCGACCTGGAGCTGGACGACACCCTTCCACCGCTGGTCGAGGCCCTCGATGGCCTACCCCTCGCGTTGGAGCTCGCCGCCTACCGTCTCGAGCTGCTCAGCCCCCAGCAGCTTCTCCTGCGCCTCCCCCGAGACCCAGGTGTGCTGTACAGCCGGCGCCGGGACGTGGCGGAACGTCACCTGAGCCTGGAGGCCACCCTCGATTTTGCCCTCGATGCCCTCGATGAGGCCCAACGGGCAGCCATGCGTTCGCTGGCTCGGTTCGACGGGCCGTTCACCCTGGAGGACGCCGAGGCTCAGCTCCCCCGGGGTCCGGCCAGCCTAGGCCCAGCGGCGATGCTCCAGGATCTGTTCGATCACAGCCTCCTCGAGCGTTCGGGACGGGGGCCTGTCCGCCGTCTCCGGCTGCTGCACGTCGTGCGCCGGCACCTTGGGCTGTGGGGTCCTCGAGCAGAGGTGCGTGACCTCTCGCCTCCCCTGAGGGTGGTGGGAGGAGGCGGATGGGCGGCGACCCGTCCCCCCGAAGGACTCCCTTCGTAGCGGTCGTGGGCGTATGCTGACCGCCGCTGGAGGCCCCTCATGCTCGACCGACTGCGTCGTCTGCTCGCCCAAGAGCCCGTCACCGAGAAGAAGATGTTCGGCGGGGTGTGCATGCTTTACCAGGGCAACATGCTCTGCGGCGTCACCAAGAAAGAGCAGCTCATGGTTCGCATGGGCAAGGAACTCGAGGCCGAGGCCCGCGACCTCCCGGGTGCCCAGGACATGGACTTCACCGGCAAGAAGATGGGCGGCATGCTGTTCGTCGACCTCGACGCGGTGGAGACCGACGCGGCCCTGCAGCAGTGGCTCGATCTGTGCCTCCGCTTCGCACGCACCCTCCCGGCCAAGTAGGCCCGGCCCTCAGCGGACGGCGGCCCACAAGCTCTCGCCTTCCAGCACCCCCTGCGGCCCTCGCTGCAGCGCGTGCACGATGGCCGTGGCCAGCTCGTCGAGACGGATGGGCTCGTAGCGCTTCATGCCGAGCAGACGGGTCACGCTGCGCACGCCGGGCATCCATTGCCCCTCCCGGTCCTCGAAGGCTGAGGGACGCAGGATCGTGAACGGGATCCCGGATCCGGTCACCAGAGCTTCGGCAGCGGCCTTGGCCTTCAGGTAGGGCCCGGTCGGCCGCCCGGCGCCCACGGACGAGAGCAGCACGAGATGCGCCACGTCCGTGGCTCGGGCGGCGGCCACGAGGTGTCGCGTCGTCCCGATGTCGGACGTCTCGTAGGTGTCGCCCGTGTGGAAGCGCTTCCGCATGGTCCCGATGAGCTGCACGACTGCGTCGCAGCCCGTCATGGCCTCGGCGAGGTCCGGGCCGTCGAGGTCCAGCACCACTCCGTTTGGGTGGTCCAGCTTCGCCTCGCTGCCCGGACGCACGTGGGGGCGAACGACCAGCCCTGCGGACTCGGCCTGCCCCACGAACACCTGCCCCACAGCTCCTGTCGCACCTGCCACGAAGACCATGTTCGACTCCCGTGGTGCCATGTACTCAGGGTGCGGGGCGCGCGGGGAAGGCTGGCGTTACGGACCGGTCGTCCCGGAGACACCGTGTTTGCCTTACTCGTCAGCGTCGCCCTCGCCCAGTCCATCGACCTGTCCGACGTCGACGAAGACGATGTGCTCCGTCTGCTGGTGCTGCAGCCTGCCGAGCAGGCGCCCGACGACGAGGACGTGTCGTTGTCCCTGAGCCAGGACGACGAGGGGCACACCTGGCTCGCCATCGTCAACCAGGGAACGGACGTCATCGTGGTGGAGTGGGGGAAGATGTCGCTGGTCGATGGCCTGGGCACCCCCCACCCGGCCGTGCCCCTGGATCTGTACGAGGCCAACACCGCCCACGAGCTGCAGGTCGCTGGACCGGATGGCGTGGCGACGGGACTCACCGTCGTGGAGGTCGGTGCCCAGGCACCGATTCCCGGCACGGTCGCGCCTCCCCGGGCCACGGTTCGCCAGCGGGTGGCACGGCTCTCCCCCGAGGACGGCCCCGCCCATCTCCTCACGGTGGAGGACCACGGAGAACAGGTCGCGCTGGCCGTGGAGATTCAGCAAGGGGGCGCGACCCGCTGGCTTCACGTTCCCTTCGACGTGACGATCGACCACGCCGCCCTTAGCGCCCTGCTCGTGGAGGACGAGGTCGACTTGGACGCCTTGGTCCTGGAACGCAAGATCCAGGACGCCAACACGATGGTGATGGCCGGCGCGATCGCCGGGTCCGCCGGGGCCGCCTCTCTGGGGCTGCTCGTGGGGTACCCAGGGCAGTTTCCGGACCCCCAGGATGCCCTGTTGGTCGGAGGCGGCGGGGCTGTGGCCCTGGTCACCGGGGCGGTGGTGACCGGGCTCGGGCTCTCCAAGGCTGCGAAGGCGAAGCGAAAGCGGGCCGACTACTTCGCCTCCCGGCCAGAGTGAGCTCGTTCAGCCCAAGCGCTCCTCGAGGAGGGCGCGCGCCCGCTCGGGGTCGGCCTTGCCTTTGCTGCCCTTCATCACCTGGCCCATGAAGAAGCCGAAGAGGCCCTTGCGGCCGCCCTGGTAGGCCTCGACCCGATCGGGATGGGCCGCGACGACCCCCTCGACGAGGGCGAGCAGGTCGGCCTCGGACATCAGGGCGAGGCCCTCCCGCTCGATGATGGTGGCGGGGTCGTCGCCCGACGCGAGCATGTGCTCGAGGACCTTGCGGGTGAGGGGAGACGACAGGGTGCCGTCGGCGCTGGCGGTGGCCAGCAGACCGAAGGCGGCGGCGTCGAAGGGCAGATCGCCCAGGTGGGCGATGCGGTCGTCGCTCGCGATGGCCGGGATCAGCACGTGCACCATGATCTTGGCGACGTCGTCGGCGGGGCCGGACTGTGCCGCGAGCACGAACCAGCTGGCCCGGTCGGCGTCGTCGGCGAGGATGTCGGCCTCGGCGCGCTCGATGCCGTGGTGGGCGGCCAGGGCGGCGGCTCTTGCCTCGATCTCTGGGGCCAAGGCCTTGGCCTTGCCGGGGACCGATGGGGTGGGCTCGACCTTGGGGGTGCGCGGTGGCTGGACGGGCTTGGAGGCCTTGCCCCACGAGTCCTTCAGGGGCACGACCCGGTTCCACACCGGGGCGCCGTCGCGGCTGTCGATGGTGTCGGCGTAGAAGAAACCGGTGCGCTCGAGCTGCACGTGGCTCCCGCCTGGCAGGGCCGCGAGGGCCGGCTCTCCCTGGGCACTGCGCACCGTGAGGGAGTCGGGGTTGAGGTCGTCGAGGTAGTCGCCGCCCTTGCCGGGGTGCTCCACCGAGAACAGCCGGTCGTAGACGCGGAGTGTCATGGGCACGCTCTCGTCGGCGCTGACCCAGTGGATGGTGCCCTTGACCTTGCGGCCATCGGGGCTCACACCGCCACGGCTGGCGGGGTCGTGGGTGACGCGGACCCGGGTGACGTTCCCGTCGGTGTCGGTGTCGATGCCGACGACGGTGACGAGGTAGCCGTAGCGCAGGCGGACCTCCCGGCCGGGGGCGAGGCGGCGCCAGCCCTTCGGCGGCTCCACGGCCACGTCGCTGCGCTCGACGTAGAGCCGACGGGTGAAGGGCACGGTGCGGCTGCCCTCCTTCGGGACGTCGTGGGGCCACAGGCTGGCGTGGAGTTCGTCGACCTTGCCGTCGGTCCAGCTCTCCACCACCACCTCGACCGGGTCGAGCACGGCCATGTAGCGGGGGGCCTTGTCGTTGAGGTCGTCGCGGATGGCATGGTCGAGCAGGGCGGGGTCGACCACGCTGTTGGCGCGCCCCACACCGACGCTGTCGATGAACGCGCGGATGGCGGCGGGGGTGACCCCCTTGCGCCGGAAGCCCGCGATGGTCGGCATGCGTGGGTCGTCCCAGCCGCTGACGTGACCGCCCTCGACCAGCTGGATGAGCCAGCGCTTGGAGAGGACCGTGTAGGGGAGCACCAGCCGCGCGAACTCGTACTGGCGAGGCGTCGACGGCGTGGAGAGGTGCTCCACGAACCAGTCGTAGAGGGCTCGGTTGTTCTCGAACTCCAGGGAGCACAGGCTGTGGCTGATGTGCTCGAGGGCGTCGGACAGCCCGTGGGCGTAGTCGTAGAACGGGTAGATGTGCCAGGCGGTCCCCGTGCGCGGATGCTCCACGTTCCGGATCCGGTACATGAGGGGGTCGCGCATCTTCATGTTGGGATGCGCCATGTCGAGCTTTGCCCGCAGCACCATCGCGCCGTCGGGGTGGACCCCACGACGCATCTCGTCGAGAAGCCGCAGGGACTCGGCAGTGGGTCGGTCCCGCCAGGGGGACGGTGTGCCTGCGCTGTCCACGGTGCCCCGATGGGTCTGGATCTCTTCCTCCGTCTGCTCGTCGACGTAGGCCAGCTCTCGCTCGACCAGCTGCTGAGCCCAGGTGTAGAGCTGCTCGAAGTAGTCGCTCGCCCAGTACAGGTGTTCGCCCCAGTCGAAGCCGAGCCAGCGGATGTCGCGCTGGATGGCGTCGGCGTACTTCGGGTCTTCTTTGACCGGGTTGGTGTCGTCGAAGCGCAGGTGGCAGCGCCCACCGTAGCGCTCCGCCAGACCGAAATCGGTGCAGATGGCCTTGGCGTGCCCAATGTGGAGGTAGCCGTTGGGCTCCGGCGGGAAGCGGGTGACGATCTGCTGATGGCGGCCGTCGCGGAGGTCGTCTTCGATGATCTGGACGAGGAAGTTGGACGCGTCGGACACTTGGGGCCTCCAGGCATGCACCGATTAACCGCGGCGGGCCCGAGCGACCGCCTCTCCGCCGGTAGGCTGTGGCTGTGGGGTGGGGTTCATCGCGAACTTCATCGAGCGCGCTCGTGATCCGAAAGGGAGCCTGATGCTTGTCGATGGGGAAACCGCCGTGGTCGTGGGGTGCGGCCAACGGGCCGACCGCGAGGTCGTGCGGTCCTTGGTCGAGCAAGCGGGCTTCGTGGTCGGTGACACCGGGGGGGTGTGGGTCGTCGACACCGACGCCCCCGAGCTTGGGGCGGCCACCTGCTGGGTCGCCTTGGTCGACACCGAGGCCGCAGCCCTCGAGGCGGTGCGTGCCGGGGCGTCGGATGCGCTGGTCTGGCCGTCCGAGGCATCCAGGCTGGGTCGGGCCTTGGTGGCTGCGAGCCACCGGCTGCGAGAGGCTACGGGGCATCACATCTACCGAGAGGTCTTCCGCCGGAGTCGCTCGTGGTTGGAGCTCGCCGACGACGATGTGCACTTGCTCGATGTGAGCCGAGGCTTCGAGAAGGAGGCCGGGTACACGAGGGCCGAGGTGGTGGGGCGAACCCCTGCGGAGCTGTTCCGCGGCGGCACCCACGGGGCGGATTTCTACGAGGGGATCGTGGGGACCTTGGGCCGGGAGGGGGCCTGGCGCGGGGACATGCTCGGCCGGCGACGGGATGGGAGCTTGGCGGTGCTGGAGGCGTGCGTCGACCGGATCGCGGTTCCTTGGGGGGCGCTGGCCCAGTTCGCCGAGAAGCGGCCCTTGGCAGGCGCGGCCCCGGCGTCCTTTGGCGGGTGGATCGAGCGGCACGTGGCCGATCCGTGGCTCCTCGTGGAGCGAGGTGAGGGGACCGTGGTCGAGGTCGGTCCTCGGTTGCGAGGCGTGTTCGGCTTGGACCGTGGCGCCATCCTGGGCCGCGCCGTGGGTGGCCTCGGGCTCGAGGTGACGCTGCCGGCCCCGGGATGCGAGGCGACCCGAGACCAGTGGATGGGCAAGCGTGCCTACGAGGTCGTGGCTGCGGGACAGGTCGTGGGGGACGTGGAGCTCGTGTTGCTGGTGTTCCGCGACGTGACGGACCGACTCCGGCGGGAAGAAGAGCTGGATGCCTTGGCCCACGATCTGGCCGTGGCCCGGGACCAGGCCCTCGCCGCCGACCGGACGAAGAGCGCCTTCCTCGCCAGCATGTCCCATGAGCTTCGTACGCCCCTCACCGCCATCCTCGGCTACGCGGAGCTGATCGCCGACGACGTGGAGGACGCCGAGCGGCTCTCGGACCTGGCACGGATCAGCTCCGCGGGGGCCCATCTGTTGGGCTTGGTCGACGAAGTGCTGGACCTGGCTCGGGTGGAGTCCGGGGAGGTGTCGCTGGCCATGGACGACGTTCCGCTGCGAGCGGTCCTCGAGGAGGTGGTCGACAGTGTGCGCATGCGGGCGTCGGCCGCCGGGAAGTCGCTCGTCGTCGAAGCAACCAATGCTGGCGAGGTGTGGGCCGACCGTCAGCGGGTGGTGCAGGTGGTCCTCAACCTGGTCGTGAACGCGGTGAAGTACGCCGTCCCGGGGCGCATCGTCGTGGGCCTCGAGGTCCACGGAGATCGGCGTGCCGTGTTCGTGCAGGACGAGGGGCCCGGGCTGACCGAACGGCAGACGATGGGCATCTTCCATGCGTTTCGGCAACTCAATGACGGCAACGACGGGGTGGGGCTCGGCCTGGCCATCAGCCGTCGCCTGGCCGAGGCCATGGGGGGCTCTCTCGACGTGGTGTCGGAGCTGGGACGCGGTTCGCGGTTCCGCTTGTGGCTGCCTACCTCTCGGTTCGACGCGACGGACCGCTGACCTGGGGGTGAACCCTGGTCGACGAGGCGATACACCGCGAGGGTCGCAGGAGGCGCCTCCATGGTTCGTGCATCTTCGGTTCCCGGCAGCGAGATGAGCTTCACCCGTCGCCTGCGCCGGGGAATCCGGGTGCGTGCGGAGCACGTGCTCGACCGCTTTGGCCTGGTCGAGCCTCGCCCCGAGGCAGCATCTTCGGACGCCGGCTGGGCCGAGCCCGCCGCGGCGGTGCCGGCTCCTGTCCCGAGGGCGTCGCCGGTCGCTGCCGAGCCGGTGCCGTCCGAGCCAGCCACACCCGGGGCCATGACCTTCGAGTCGGTCCAAGAGATCTTCGACGACATGGTGCGTCCCGCGCTGCAGTCCGACGGCGGCGACATCACCCTGCGTGAGGTGGTCGGTGGCGAGGTCCGTGTGACCCTGGTGGGGGCCTGCAGCACCTGTCCTTCGTCGATCGTGACCATGAAGATGGGCATCGAGCGTCTCCTCGAGGAGGAGTTCGCCGACTTCGAGGCCTTGGTCCAGGTGGACGGGTGAGCGGTCCTCTCGAGATCGACGGCCTGGCCCCCGAGGCCTTCCGGGCCGTGCTTCCGGGCTTCCTCGCCGCCTACATCACGGACCCGGCCGCGGCTGCGACGAACGAGGCCCGCGTGCAGGAGCTGGTCGCCGGCTGGTCCGACACGACCACCCGCGAGGTGATGCATCAGCTGGCCCGCATGGAGCCAGGTACCGGCGTGCTCCAGGCCCATCCAGCCTGCCGGGAGCTGGAGCGGGTGTGGTCCATCGATGTCGTGGTGGAGCCCGAGCTGGATGGCGTCGAACACCTCCGTGCGGCGATGGACGCGGGGCCCACCGTCGTGCTCGGCAACCACCTCGCCTACTTCGATGCCTCGGCGCTCGACTGCACCTTGGCGTGGGCCGGGCATGCCGACCTGGCCGATCGCCTCGTGGCGGCGGCTGGGCCCAAGGTCTACCAGGACACCTTCCGCCGCATCGCTGCGGTGTGCCTGAACACTCTGCCGGTGCCGCAGAGTGGGAGCCTCTCCCATACGGCGAAGATGCCGCCGCGAGAGCTCGCGCGGCAGGCGCTCGCGAGCCTGCGAGGGGCCAAAGAAGCTGCCTCCGCCGGGCAGGCGCTGCTGCTCTACCCCGAGGGCTCGCGAAGCCGCAGCGGACGGCTCGGCTCCTTCTTGCGAGGGGTGCATCGGTACCTCGGCATCGCCGACGAGGTGGCCGTCGTGCCTTCCGCGATCACGGGCACCGAGCACATCATGCCCCTCGACGCTCGGCGCCTCACGCCGGGCAGCGTGCGGGTCGCCTTCGGTCCGCCGCTGCGCGTAGGCCCCGACGGCTCCACGAAGGAGGTCCTCGAGCGGACCTTTCATTCGGTCGCTGAGCTGCTACCCGCCGACGTTCGACCCAAGGCCGACACCCCGCCGTTGGCCTGACCGCGGGGGCTATGTAGAATCCCGCTGGGGGACGACCCCCCGGCACCAGCTTGCACGCCCACGGAGCGTCGACCCCCATGACCGATACGAACTGCTGTCCTGTCACGGACCTGCAGTGGACCCAGCGCGTGATTGACAGCCAGTGGGCGGATGTCTACTTTTGCGCGTCTTGTGGCCATGTGCATCGCACTGAGAAATACGCTCTTCCCGTGCGGTTTCCGTACAACGACCGGTGCGTGAACTGTACCGGCGACCTCCAGTTGCTGGAGCCGGATCTGGGCCCCGACCCACGGAATGTCGCCTGCACCAACTGCGGCATGTCCGCAGCCGACGTGCACGAGATGCATCAGCGCTTTGCGCAGCTGCACCCCGAGGGCAACTACCTGGCGGCATCCGAGGCGCTGGCGGAGTCTCAGCGCTACGTCTTGGCGCTCAAGCTGGCCACCGCCGAGATCCGCTTCGGCAAAGACCCGGTGATGGCGGAGATCCAGCGGCTGGCGCTCCTCGATGCCATGGGTCAGTCGGACCGGGCTCTCGACGAAGCCTACGAGTGGGCGGACAACGAAGGCACGCCCTCCGAAGTGTACGGCGTGATCGCCACCCTCGAGGCCAGTGCGGGCAACCTCCGGGGTGCGATGACCGCCCTGGAGAAGGGTCTGCAGATCGACTCCGACCGCACGGACTGGTGGGCGGACTACGCCGACCTGATGGTGCATCAGGACGACCGTCAGAACGCCGTGCGGGCCGCGGGCCACGCGGTCAAGGACCCCGAGACCGAAGATCGGGGCGTGCAGGTCATCGCCGAGATCGGCGAGCGCTACTACGCGGGCGGCCAGTTCGCCGAAGCGCTGGGTGCGTGCTCCCTCGCGAGGGAAGCGCAGGAGCGGTACGTCTCCCTGACCTGGTTGCGGGCTCGGATCGCCGCGGTCAACCAGGACACCGACTACCTGGTGAAGTGGCTCGAGGCGACGCTGGCGCTCGACCCGAACCACGAGGAGGCCGCTGAGATGTTGGCCCCCTACAAGAAGCGCAAGGGCTGGTTCGGCTGGTGAGGGCGCCGTGAGGAGGGCTGCGGTCCTTCTCCGGTCCTGCGCAGCCTAGGAGGGATCGAGCAGCGTCATGCGAGCCACGGGGGCCACCGGTCCGCGCAGGGTCAGCGCGTCCGCCTCGCCGACGGTGACGTAGAGGACCCCGCCGGGCATGTGCACGGTGATGTCGCCGCGCAGGCAGCGGCCGGTGTGCACCGCAGCGGCGGCCACGCCGCAGGAGCTGCTCCCCGACGCGCTCGTCTCCCCCGCGCCCCGCTCCCAGATGCGGATCTCCACGTCTGAGGGCCCGAGGACCCGGGCGAACTGGACGTTGGTGCGGTTGGGGAACGCCCCGTGCACCTCCAGCTCGGCCCCCCATGCGCGCCAGGGAAGGTCGTCGAGGGCGGCGTCGTCGAGGGTGTCGGCGAAGACCACGGCGTGGGGGTTGCCGGTGCCCACCGGCACCACCGCTAGCCGCGTGCCGTCGGCCAGCCCCACGTGGCCGTCGACCACGTGGGCGGGGATGTGGGCGGGCGCAAAGGTGGCGTGGCCCATCTGCACGGTGACTTGGTCGCCTTCGACACAGCTCGTGACGACGTCGAAGCCGGTGTCGACGCTATGGACCGCCGGCGCGCCGCGCTCGTGGTGCAGCCACCAGCTGGCGATGCGAAGGCCGTTTCCGGACTTCTCGGCCACGCTGCCGTCGGGGTTCCAGATGCGGATGCCGTGGTCGGCTCGATCCGTGTGGAATGGCTCCAGAATGCCGTCGCCGCCGACGCTGGTGTGGCGGTGGCACACCTGCTGGGCCCGCTCGGGGGTGACTGGAGGGCCCGCGGCCCACACCAGGTAGTCGTTGCCTAGGCCGTGGGCCTTGAACAGCTCGATCTGCACGGACACCTCAGGAGCTCGCGGCGAAGTGGGCCTTGGCCCGTTCGGTGTCGATGGGCCAGAGCAGCACGATGGTCAGCACCTGCACCACGGCGGCCACGCCGAACAACACGGCGAAGCCGTACCGGTCCGCCAGGATGCCACCGAGGGGGGCAGTGAAGCTGTAGGTGAGGTTCATGGCCGCCATGTAGATCGCGAAGTGGGTCGCGCCCACCTTGGGGTTCGACACCGCCATGAACAGCCCGAGGTTCGCAGCGCTGTACGCGTTCACGGACAAACCGTACAGGGCGGTGAAGCCGATGAGCCAGGCCCACATGCCCCAGTGGGGCTCGGTGGCGGACCAGGACATCAGCACCAGCGCCACGGCGCCCATGGCGCCGCCGATGGAGCGACGGAGGCCCACGCGGTCGGCGATGAAGCCCCCGAACAGGGCGCCGACCACCCCTGCGGCGGGATCCACGATCCCTGACAGAAAGGCGATGCGCTCCTCGGAGAGCGCGAGATCGACTCGGATGAGCTTGGCCATGGCGGGCCCGACCATGGCGTACCCAGCGGGGGTCAGGATCGCGGCCAGCAAGGCCCACCATGGGGTGGGCGTGCGAAAGGACTCGGACAGCTCGCGGAAGCCTCGGCGGTCGACGAGGGGCCAGGCGGCCAGCGCGCCGCCAACGGCTACGAAGGGCTGGGCGACGCTGACGAAGGGCGCGGCCCAGTGCCCCGCCTCGGCGAGGGAATCGCCTAGGAGCCCCATGCCGTACATGGCGGCGCCGACGGCGGTGAACGGAAGCAAGAAGATGCCGAGCTTGAGCAGCCGGGCGTCGAGGCCTTGGTCGTCGGGTTCGACGTCCCGCTCCCGAAGGATCAGCGGCAGCAGCATGATGAGCCACAGGAGCACCGCCATCATCACGAACAGCGCATCCCAGCCTAGGGACTTGGCGACCAGGAGGCCTCCGCCTCCTCCTGCGACGACCCCGAGGGACTTGCCGGACCACATCAACGCGTTGGCGCGGCCCTTCTCGTCGTCGGGGAGGATGTCGATGGCGAGCGCGTCGACGGCGACGTCCTGGAGCGATGCGAAGGTGTTGTTCACGAACAGGATGGCGGCGACCCAGCCGAGGTCGGTGCGGGGGTCCACCAGCAGCAGGCCCAAGAGCGACACCCCCATCATCAGCTCGGCGAACACGATGAATGGGCGGCGACGGCCGATGCGGAGGGGCGGCACCGCGTCGAGGAGCGGGCCCCACAGGACCTTGAAGGACCACGGCAGGTAGGCCAGACCCATGGCGGCGCCGATCTCGGTGGCCCCGAGGCCGAGGTCGGCGAGCAGGACGCTGTAGCCCACGCTGATGAAGCCCCAGGGCACGCCCTGAGCGAAGTACAGCGAGGAGAGGGTCCCGAGGCGGAGGCCCTTGTGGTCGGTCAGCGTGGCCATCAGTAGGGAACGCCCTCTTGCATGGCGAGCACCCGAGCCTCGACCAAGCCTCGAAGGGTGTCGTAGGCCTGCTGCTCCGCGTCGCTCAGCTCCCCCTCGAGGAGGTTGACTTCGCCCTGCTCGGGGTGGTCGGGGCTGTAGGCGAACAACGCCTCCACGCCCGTCTTGGCGTCGATGATGTACTTGTGGTTCTTGTCCCGTGCGGCGCGCTGGTCCTTCTCCATCTCGTCGATGGGGCGCTCGGGTCCGTTGGGCCGGAACAGCTCGGTGTAGAGATGGTCGCGCACGGTGGCGTCGGGGTCAGCGAACAACGGGAGCAGGCTGTGGCCGTCGAGGCCCGCGGGTCGCCCGTCGGGATGGAGCAGCTGGGTGGGGTCGACCCCAGCGATGTCGAGGATGGTGGGGACGACGTCGACCACGTGGACCAAGGCGTCGGACGCGCCCCTGGCCGGCACGGCCTCTCCCTGGGCGATGAACGGGACACGGATCCCACCATCCAGAAGCTGCAGCTTCCCCCCAGGGCCCGAGCCCGGCTCCCGCAGGTTCTCCACTTCGCCGTTGTCCCCGAGCAGCAGCACGGTGGTGCGCCGACGAACCTCTGGATCGATGGCGTCGAGGAGGCGTCCGAGCTCGGTGTCCATGGCCTCGACAATGGCTCGCTGCCGCTCCAACGGGGTGAGCCGTGTGAGGGGCTCTGGCCGGCTGTGGAGGTGCGATGGGGCCGGCTCGTGAGGGGTGTGGGCTGCGATGTAGGAGGCGTGGACGACCCAGGGCTCCGAGAGCGACGTGACCGCCTGGACCGCGTCGTTGGTGGTGTCGGTGGTCACGTAGGTGGTGCTGCCGACCACCGTTTCGTCTTCGAGGGTCTTCAGCCAGGCATAGTAGGAGGGGACCCCGTCGGGCTCGATGGCCACGAGGTTGCTCTTCTGTCCAGACCAGGTGTCCCAGCCTTGGTCGATGGGGCTTCCGGCCGCTGAGAGGTGCCACTTGCCGAACATGGCGGTGGCCGGGACCACGGGTGCCTGGTCGAGCCAAGCCGGCAACAACGCTTCGTCGTCGGACATCACGAAGGGCACGTCGCCGATCTCCTGGATCGCGCCGTAGCCGGTGCGCCGGCCGTAGCGGCCAGTCTGCAGGGCCGCGCGGGTCGGGCTGCAGGAGGGAGCCGCCCAGGCATTTCGGAACCACACGCCGTTGCGCACGAGGTCGTCCATCACGGGCGTGTGCAGCTCGGTGGACTCGCCGTACGCGCTCACCTTCGGGGGGCTGATGTCGTCGACGAGCACCAGCAGGACGTTGTGAAGCTCGGCGGTCGAGGGCCCGGGCGTCGCGTATGCGCTGGTGTCGGCCAAGGTCGCGTCGACGCGGCCTCCTCGCTCGGGGCCGGGCTGACAGCCCCACAGCGTGATGGCGAGGAAGAATGCAGGCATCGCCCGCGCCTATTGCGCGTGGAACTCGGCTGCTACAGGTCGATGACCTCGATGGAGCCGCCGGTGCCGGCTGCGACCGGGAAGTCGTCGACGCCGCCGGGGGGCGGGTCTCGCAGCACTGCGTCGAGCACGATGCCGAGCAGCTGCGTCTGGTATTTCACCAGAAAACCATCGGAGCCGTACCAGAAGGTGTTGGCTCCCTGGGGCCCGGTCCAGCGCCAGCCGGTGACCTGCACGGGGGTGCCCTTGATGGACAGCTCCTCCACGCCGAGGGGCTCCACCGTGCCGAGCAGGACGTCGCCGGTCTCGGCGGACAGGATGCGGGCCTCCTGGCGCGTGTCGAGGCCGACCCGTGTGTAGGGGTCCATCAGGTCGGCCGTGGAAAGGTCGATGCGGGACAAGTCGAGTTCGTTGGTGCGGGACTTGCGATCGGCGGTGGTGGTGACCATCCAGGCCGAGGGCGTCCAGCGACCTTGGATCTCCATCAGCCGGCCGTTCTCCTCCACGACGCTGTGGAAGCTGGCGGGCTCCCCGGGCGCAATGTGGGCGGTGAGCCGCTGCCGGTAGCGGGCCCGGATGGGGCCGACCTGGCCGTTGACGTCGGTGAAGCTCTCCAAGATGCGCCGGGTGGCGACGCCGTCGGACACATACTTGATGGTGACCGTGCGGGTGCCCACAGGCTCCCCTTGGACCGCCAGATCCCAGGTGAGGGTGTTCTGCTGGTCGGCGCCAAAGGCGAGGCTCGCGAGGAGAAGGAACAGCATGCATGGCTCCAGGGACGGTCATCGGTAACCGCCTGATCTGCGAAAGCTATGGACGAATGGCTACGCCATGAGGGGATCCAGCGCCCGCCGGGTGCTGACGTGGAGGCGGTCCCGCTGGGCCTCGATGTACCCTCGGGCCTCTTCGCGCCGCCCCATATCGACGAGGGCCCAGACCACGGGCGTGAGGAGCTTGGTGCGCCCCACGGTGCCGAGGAAGCGCGCCAGCTGCTCGTCCACGTTGACGCCGCAGCGAATGGCCGCGGCGAGCCACACGCACTCGAGCTCTGCATTCTGGGTGGTGCGCAGGCCCCAGGCCTCGGCGTAGCGCTCGGCCTGGGTGGCGGTGACGGGGGCGTGACGAGCCAACACGAAGAGCTTCTCCACGACGGTCTCGGGGGAGCCGTCCAGCCCCCGCTTCGCGAGGTCGTCGAGGCGAGGGGAGGGGAAGGTGGGCGCGTCGTCGGGGAGCCCGTTCTGGGCGAGCCACGGCTCGAGGGGGACGCCGTGGTCGGGGAGGTGCTCCCCGAGGAAGGCCACGAAATCATCGGTGGTGAGGGTCTGGAAGGCGAAGCGCTCGATGTAGCGCTGCACGAATGCGTCGAACCGCACGCGGCCCACGGCCCGCTCGATGGCGGTGAGCAGCAGAAAGCCCTTCTCGTAGGGGACGAGGCAGAACTCCTCGTCGGGGTCGAGGCCCGTTTGGTCGTAGACGAGGGCGGTCGACTGGCCGGCGTCGTGGCGGATCCTCATCACGTCGTCGAGCCGGGTCCGGGCCAGGGTCGCCGCCTGGTGGGCAGACTCGGCGCCCTCGAGGACCTCGAGGATGCGGCGCTCGGCCCAGACCGTCCATCCCTCGTTGAGCCAGAAGTGTTCGTTGTCGGCGTTGGTGACGAGGTTGCCGGTCCAGCTGTGGGCGAGCTCGTGGGCGAGCACGTTGACCAAGCTTCGGTCGCCGGCCAGCAGCGTCGGCGTGAGGAAGGTCATTCGGGGGTTCTCCATCCCACCCATCGGGAAGGACGGGGGTAGGACCACGAAGTCGTAGCGGTCCCACGCGTAGCGTCCAAACAGACCCTCCGCGGCCTCCAGCATGGCTTCGGCGTCTGCGAACTCCCACGCCGCCTTTTCCACCACCGCTGGCTCGGCGTACACCCGGGTCCGAGGGCCGAGGTCGCGGGACTCCAGCTCACCCACGGCCAGCGCCAGCAGGTAGGGGGGGATGGGCTGGGGCATGGTGAAGTGAAGCCGGCCCTGGCTGTCGGCTTGCGGTGGACTGGCCGACATGACGGCCGACAGGCCTTCGGGCACCTCGACGACGGCGGTGTAGCGGATCCGTGCCGCGGGGGTGTCCTGCAGGGGCGCGATGGATCGGGCGTGGATCGCTTGGCATTGGGTGAGCACGAAGTGCTTGCCGGTGGTCTGTGACGGGTCCAGCCACACCAATGCGGACGCGTCCCGGGCGGCTCGGTAGCGGATGCGGATGGTATCGGTGGCCGCGGTGCGCTCGATGCGCAGCGGCTGTCCGAGCACCGGATCGTCCTCGCCCCAAGACCAAGGCAGGGGCTGGCTGCCGTCGTCGACCCGCTCGATCTCGAGGCCGCGGGCATCGAGGTGAAGCGCGCCGGTGTGGGGACGATCGAAGTGCAAGATGGCCGTGCCTTCGAAGGTGCGGGCCACTGGGTCGACCTTCAGGTCGAGGTGCAGGTCGGTGGTCCGCCCTTGGGCGAAGTCGGTGACGGAGTGAGGGTCCTTGCGCACGAAGCCTCCCGTGGGGACGGCGTGTATCGCGCAGACCACGGCGATGGGCGGTTCGGGGCGATAGGGGGCCGCCGTGAGCAAGCTCGACACCATCATCCGGGACCGCATCGGTCGGGAGCAAGGCAACGCCTTCACTCCAGGACCACGTCGCGTGGCCCTTTGCTACCCGTCCCCCTACCGGGCTGGCATGTCGTCCCTCGGCTTCCAGCAGATCTTGGGGATCCTGCGGGAGGAAGGCTTCTCGGCGGAGCGTGCCTTCCTGCCAGACGACGTCGATGCCTGGCGCGCCGCACGCAAGTCGCTCTACACCTACGAGACGGGCACCCCGGTGTCCCGCTTCCCACTGCTGGCCTTCTCATTGGCCTACGAGCCAGAAGTCCTCGGCCTGATCGACTTCCTCGAGCTGTGCGGGATTCCGCCCCTTCGCCGCGACCGCGACGAGCGGCACCCACAGATCTTGTTGGGCGGACCGATCTCGATGGCCAGCCCGCTGGTCGCCGCGCCGTTCGTCGACGCCATGCTCCTCGGGGAGGCCGAGGACACCGCCCCGGCCGCGGCCCGCGACTTCTTCGACACCGACGACCGAGAGCGCTGGCTCGACGCCGTGGAGGCCCAGCCGGGCGGCTACGTGCCCGAGCGGTCAGGGTGCCGCATGCCGCTGGGCGCCAAGGCGACCGACGCCAGTCTGCCGGCCCACTCCCGCATCCTCGCCCCGGACGCCGAGCTGTCGAACATGTTCCTCATCGAGGGAGAGCGCGGCTGCCACCGGATGTGCAGCTTCTGCGTGATGCGGCGCACCACCAACGGGGGGATGCGGCTGGTCACCCCCGAGCGCATCCTGTCGTACGTGCCGGACGCGGCGCCAAAGGTCGGGCTCGTCGGCGCCGCCATCTCAGACCATCCGAAGTTGGTGCCGCTGATGCAGACGCTGGTGGATGCGGGCAAGGGCATCAGCTTGTCGTCGCTACGGGCCGACCGCGTGATGCGAAAGCCCCGCATCGCCGAGCTGCTGCGCGAGTCGGGGGCTCGGACCCTCACCGTGGCCAGCGATGGCGCGAGCGAGCGCCTGCGGACGTGGATGAAGAAGGGCACGCAGGAGAAGCATCTGCTGGCCTGCGCCAAGCAGGCGGGAGAGCTGGGGTTCTCCGTCTTCAAGGTCTACATGATCGTCGGGCTGCCCGGCGAGACCGACGAAGACATCGACGAGCTGATCCGCTTCACCAACACTCTGGACAAGGTGGCTGGGCGAACCCGGGTCGCTCTCGGCGTCGCGCCGTTCGTCGCCAAGCGCAACACGCCCCTCGACGGCGAGCCCTTCGCGGGCATCAAGCTCGTGGACCAGCGGATGAAGCGGCTGCGAAAGGGCCTCGCTCGAGGCGTGGAGCTGCGGCCTGTCTCCAGCCGCTGGGCCTGGGTCGAGTACGAGCTCTCCCAAGGTGGCCCAGAGGTCGGCGAGGCGCTGTACGTGGCCCATCAGGAGGGGGCCACCTTCGGCGCCATCAAGCGCGCACTGAACGCCATCGACCCGGCCACCCGGCGACCCTGGGCGGCGGTGGAGCCGAAGCTGTCGGTGGGATAGGTCCGCGGGCCAAGCCGAACAGGAGCCCGTCATGATGTACTTCGTCGCCCTCAAGCTCACCAAGCCCGCCGATGCCACCGAGTACGAGGCCCTCAAGCTCGCCATCAAGGCCCTCGGTCCGTGGTCGGACCGCCTCGGCGACACCTGGCTCGTGGAGACGCGCCTCGGGGCCGGGCAGATCCGCACCCTCTTGAAGGCGCATCTGCAGGCCGGCGACCGCCTCTTCGTGGGGCAGTTCAACCAGAACTGGGCCGGCTTCAACATGGGCAAGGGCTTCCCAGAGTGGACCAAGCGCCGCAACTTCGAGCGCCCCGTCACGACTCAGAGCTGATCGCCTCCGACCTCAGATGAGGTAGAGCAGCATGATCAGCAGCAGGATGACGCCCGAGCCGATGACCATGACGGCGAACATGGACGCGATCCAGGGGAGCGCGCCGTCGCGGTAGGAATCGGGTTTGTCGTCGCCCAGTGGGGAGATGTCGACCGGGGGCTTGCCCTTGGCTCGCCCCGCCCCGCCCTGCCCCTGCGGGCTCTTCGGTGGCGGCTTCGCGTTGGGCGGCTTGGCCGGCGGTGGCTTGGCCGCGGGCGGCTTGGCCGCAGGGGGCCGGGCGCCGGTGGACGGCGGGCTGGACTCGGGCCGCACTCGGGTGTTGGGCACCCTCACCGGCACGGTGGCGTCGTCGGACGGAGGCGGGGGCCCCGCCGGGATGGTGACCTCGTCGCCCAGGGACGAGCGCACGTTGGGAATGGTGGCCTCGTCGCCGATGTCGCCGGCGGGCACCGGTCCTGTCGGCTCGTCGGAGGGCTTCACCTCGGACAGCGACATGGTGAGGCTGGGCTCGCGGGCCTGCTCGGACGCGGGCGTGGGCTTCCGAACCATCCCGATGGGGGTGACGCCGGGCAGGTCGCCGTCGTCGGGACGCTGGGCGCGGGGGCGGTTGCCTGCCGCGCGACCGGGACCTGCAGGGGCGGGGAGCTCCGGCTCGTCGATCTTGACCCAGGAGGTGTGCTCGTCGTCGCTGACCGCGGCCAGGGCGGCGCGGATGCGCGCCTCTTCGTCGAGGGCGCGGCCTGGAGACGTGGGGCGGGGCGATGGCGCTTTCTGCTTGGCGGGGGAAGGGCGGCCTCGACCTCCGCTGCGGCGCAAGGCTTCCCGCTGGGGCGGGCTCCCGCTGGGGCGGTCGGCGCGGGCCGGCGCGGGCCGGGGGGTGGCGCCCTTCGGGTTGGGCGCCACGGACCGTTGACGGGCGGGGGTGGGCGTGGGGGCGCGGCTGCTTCGGCCCATGGAGCCGGCGCGGTTGGTCGACACCCGCCGGGGGCGATCGGGGTCGCCGGACGGCGCGGGCGCGGGGTTGGGCCCCGTGGGGCTCGCGGGGGGCGGGGAGCCGTCGAGCAGCTCCAGGATGCCTCCGCCTTTCGGCTCCTTGCTGCGCGAGGGGACGTCGGGGAGCTCGTCGAGGCGCTGAAGGCCTGCGCCGAAGGTGTGGTAGTCCCGCCCCGCATCGCCCTTGGCCGGAGCGCGCAGCTTCTCGAGCAGATCCGGGTGCTCGCTGAGGTTCATCGCCAGGGTCTCTTCGTCGTCGAAGCCCGGCCGCTCGCCCGGGGGAGGGCCGCCGACGGGACCGAGCACGCCGGTGATGAGGGGATCGGGGTCGTGGCGCGAGGTGCGGGGCGGATCTGCGTGCACGTTCCGCTGGGCGGGACGCGTGCCTGTCGCCTTGGGGGGGGACAGGGGAGGTGCGGGGTCGATGTCCGCGCGGTCGATCGCCTGGCGCGCGGCCTCGGTCATGGCCTTGAGCTCATCGGGCATCAGACCGGAGATCGTGAACTCTTCTACGGGGCCCAGGCTCTCCTCGGAGGGCAGGACCGGCGCCGGCCGGGGGGACGTGAGCTCAGGCAGCTCGAACGTGGGCTCGGCGGGGCGGGGCGGGGCCGCGCGGCGCGCGACGGGCTTGGCCCCGGAAGGCTTGGCCGGCGGGGGCTTGGCTGGGGCGTGGCTCGGCACCGAAGCCACTGGCTCGGTGCGCTCGATCTCGTCGGCGGGTTCGTTGACGTACGCCGGCGCCAGCGCCTGCTCGAACACGGCGGCGAGGCCGAAGTCGTCGCCAGGCAGCAAGCTGCCCCCGACATTGGTCTCGTCGTCGTTGCGACGCGCACCCTTACGCGGAGCCCGACGGCGACCCGCATTCTGGGTGGCTTCGTCGTCCCAGACGTCGGGCTCAGTGTGCTCTGGGTCCTGGTCGGGCTTTTGGCCCCAAGGCTTGGATCGATCTCGCGCCAACGAAATGCGCTCCCGTAGAGTTCGTGCCCATCCTACTCCATGCGCGCGCCCCCGTGGGACCCCCGGGCCATGGATCGGAGGCCAGGCGCGGCATTACGGACCTCGCTCCGACGTGGCTGCTTCGGTCCTGCAACCGAGCGGGGCACGGTGCCGTGGTAGACAGGGGCGGAGCGTCGCACCGGCGCGTCAGGAGGCGAACCGATGAGACTGTGGGCAGCCCCCGTGGTGGTGGCCATCGCGTTCACGAGCTCGGCGGCTCACGCACAGAAGGCCGACGACTTCCCATCTCCGAACACCCTGCTGTGGGGTTCGGTGGGTCAGCCGTGGCTCGCGTCGGTGCGCGGAGAGGCGTGGTTCTCGGACGAAGCCACGGGCGAGCTCGGTGTGGGTGGCTTCGGCGACGACACGCTGGGCCTCGACTGGGCCATCCGATGGCGTCCCGACGTCCTGTGCTTCGGCTGCGGCGGGGCGGATCTGCTGACGATCGGCATCGGCCCCGGCGGCCTGGTGGCCCCTCCCGTCGACCGCGACGACTGGGGCATCACCGCAGGGGGAGACCTCGGGCTGGCCTACGTGCACTGGCTCTCGAAGAAGACGGGCCTCACCGTGGCGGCGCGCGGTGGCGCCGGCGCCGCGTTCACGGACCTGAACGTGGACCAGGCCGGGTTCGGCTGGTGGGCCTTCGGCGGTGTGGGGTTGGCGTTCTGATGGACATTGCACGCAACATCGGGCCCCTGTTGGCCTTGATCATCGGGGTGGTGGGCGGGTGGATGTGGGGCAGCTCTTCGCTCCCCGAGCCCCGGCCAGTCCAGCCTGCCGCGACCACTTGCCCCGTGTCGCCTCGTCAGGTCGAGGTCCAGGTGATGGAGGTCGAAGTGGGCGTGTTGAAGGCTGAGATCGAGGAGGGGTGGTGAAGAACGGACTTGGCATCCTGCTGGCCAGCCTCATCGCGTTGGCGCTCGGTACCTACGGCGGGTTCGTGGGCGCGAGCGTGCAGGGCATGGCGATGGCCCCAGCGCCCAAAAAACCCGCTGGACCACCTCTGGACTGCAGCCCGAAGGAGGCGGCGCTCCAGACCCGTCTGGACGCATTGCTCGTCGAGCGCTCGACGCTCGAAGCGACGCTGGACCGTCGCTATGCGGAGGCCCAAGCAGGCCCGTCCTCCCATCCCCCCCAGGTGATGCCGCCGAGCTCCATCCGCAGCCTGGTACGGGTTGCGCTGGGGACCGACGTCGTCCTGCTGCACTGTCGGGAGTACCCCTGCGTGGCGGTGATGAAGGGCGAGCCCAGCGCCGACGCCTTGGCCGCTCTCGAGGCCGGGGGATTCGCGCCACGGGTGGTGGGGAAGGGAGACCACCGAGCCATCGTGCTGGCCGACGCGTCCGTGCCGGCCTCGGACCGCACGCCCCCTCGGGTCGACACGCTGCTACGGCTCGTCGGTCGCTGAGGCCGGTGGAGGAGGGGCGGCGTGATCGAGCATGCGCAGCCCTGCTTGCACGGCGGCGAAGCTGCGAAGCTCGATGTGGCCGATCTGGGGCCGCGCGTCGTCGGCGAACACGCGCCACGCCAAGGTGGCCCCACCCTGGAGCAGGGAGACGTTGGTGTGGTGGAGGTTGATCCACACGCTGGCCGCGTAGACCTCCTGGGAGGGGAACAACGGCGTGGGGTGGTAGCGGAAGTAGGTGATGGTGGACGGCGTCTGGGTGTAGGCCACCTCGCCATCGCGGCGGGTGCGCGCCCGGACCTCGCGGCCGACGAAGGGGCGTGGCACCTGCAACTCCAGGCCCACGTGCCGGCCGAGGGTGCGACCCCGGTTCACCAGGAAGGCCCGAAACTGCATCAGGACCATGGGCCCCCGCGGGTCGGCGAGGGACAGCTCTGGCTTGCCGTACGGACCGATGCGGCTGAGCGTCACCTCGGGGTGGCGGGTTCGACGCAGCACGTCCTGGATGTGGACGTGGCCCATGGGGCGAGACTTGCCCGCGATCCGTAGGTAGTACCTGTGGTCTTTGGCTTGGTGGGGAGCCTCCTCGCTTCCGGGGAGGTCGATCACGTAGACAGCACGGCTCGGCTCGACGTCGCTGTCCGGCACGGTCCCGTGCCCGATCTCGAACACGTTGCAGCGACGTAGGGGTGGGTCGACGCAGCTCGGCACGATGTCCTCGAGCCATGCTCGGGTCCCGCCTCCCTTCAGGTCGGTGGGCACCCCGCCGTCGACGCACCCGTCGTCGTCGAGTCCGAGGAACAAGCGGCCGCCAGCGCCGTTGACGAACGCCGACACCTGCTTCGACAGGGCGTACACGAAGGTGGATGCGGGTTCACCATGGGAGAACATCCACGCCGACCCCTTGAACTCCTGGAAATCGTGCTCGTGGGGGTCGAGGCCCCTCAGCCGGGCTTCCGTCCAGAGCTCGGTGAGCGGGGCCATGTCCAGCGTCTCCTAGGGAATGCGGAGAGCTTACCAGGTGCCGAGCCGCCGCTTGTCTCGCCGAGAGCGGGGGGCGAGCTTCAGGTCGAGGGAGGCGCCGGCCTCCACCTCGATGATGTCGAGCCCGAAGCGGTAGCGTCCCGGCGGCAGGAATCCTTCGAAGGCGCCGGTCGCTGCCAAGGTGGTGGAGCCCAGCGCGGCCGCGGCCTCAGCCTCGGGAAGGAAGGGCTTGGTCTCCTTGACGAGCTCCGTCTCTCCCGACAAGGTCACGTGCCCGTAGTCGTGGTCGATGCGGTACAGCGTCTCGATCACGTCTCGGTTCTCGCTGCGGCCGGCGACCACCAACAACCGCTCCCGTGCGACCGCCAGATCGCCGCGCTCGAGGGCAGCGTGTGCGGCGACGATGCGGTCGTCGTCGGTGGGCTCCACGCCGGTCTCGAGCAAGGCCTGCCAGGTGCGCTCGACCCCAACCCATGCACGCTTGGTGGCCAGGCGGCCCATCTCCTCGTGCAGGCGATGGTGCTCCGACATCTGCGCCGACCCCTCCTGGCTGGCCAGGACCGGGGAGGTGAGAAGAAGGAGGAGCAGGGAGAGCATCGGCGGGCCTCGGGTGTGCCCGGGAACAAGCAAGAACCGTGCCGCCACTCGAACAGGCGTTGAACTCGGTCGTGAGCCGGATTGCGACAAAAAGGCAACGACCCGTTGGGTGCTCTCTAGCTTTCGGGCCAGTCGGCGGGAACCGCGGGGGGGTGGCCAGCGAAGGCGCGGGCGCCGAACCACAGGACGCTGCCCAGGCCGCCGGCGAGGCCGAGCACCACACCCATGTCGACGATGCCACGCCATGGGGCGGGAAGCTGCCGCACCATCACCACCAGGATGACGATGCCCGTGAGCAGGCTCCACGCGACGATCTTGCGTTTCTTGGTCGCGTGAAGAAGGCCCATGCACACGAAGGGCGCGAGCAGGACGAGGTGCGGGCGTGGCTCGGCGGCGACGGCCAGGGCGCGCACGGCCACCCGGGGGGCGAACTGCTTGTGGAAGCCTCGGTAGGCCTCGCTGTACATCATGAACACCACCCACACGACGGCGATGGCCCACTGCACGGCGGTGAGCCCGTTGGCGACGGTCTCGATGGGCAGTGCGCTGAGTCGCACGATGGGGTTCAGCAGCACCAAGGAGACGCCGCCTACGCCCCACGCAAAGATGAGCCAACCGAGAGCGGTCGTGGGCGGCGGGGTGCTGGCGGTGGTGGCGTGGGACATGGCGGGGCGTTTAACGTCTGGTGTGTCGTTTGGTTCGTGACACATCGCCGTTTCCGGTCGGGGCCCGTTAGCGAAGTGGCTGGCACGTCCCACCGGAAGGGTTCGAGGTATACAGGCGCATGATGTGGATGTGGTGGCTGTTCTCTGCGCTCGCGGCGCCTGCTTCCTCCCAGCCGGATCCGGGCACGGAGGTCGGCTGGATCGAGGTGGTGGCGCGGTCCACCAACCCATCCTCCGCTCGGTGGACGGCGGCCGAGGCCGCGCCCTTTTGGGACGACGCCTGCACCCAAGGGCGCAAGGTCGCCTGCACGGTGCGAGATGGTGCGACCCTGGCGGAGGCGCTGTCGGGGATGTGCCCGCTGGGCGACGACGTGCTTCCCGTGTCCGGAGCCGACACCGACGTCGACCCCGTGGCCTGTCTTGGCCGCTACTGGCGGATGGAAGTGCTCGAGCCGGAGGCGGCCTTCGCGGGGTACCGCAGCCTGTGCGAGGGCGGACTGGCGCGCGCCTGCGCAGAAGTGGCCCGCGCCCACGCGGACGGGGTGGGCACCTTCGTGTCCCAACGTCGGGCCCGCCGACTGGGTGAGGGCCTCTGTGCCGACGGCGTGGCCGCCGCCTGTGTGGTGCTCGGACGCCTCGACGTCGCCAACCGTCCGCGCCGGGCGGGGGGGCTGTTCGACAAGGCATTGAGCTCCGGCGATGTCAGCGCACTGTGGGAGAAGGTGCCGGTCGTGGCGACGGCGGAGGCTGCGGCCCGGCTCACCCAGGAAGCCTGCGATGCGGGCCACCCCATGGCGTGCATCGCCATCGCGGAGGCGCTCCCATTCGACGAAGGCGAGCAGGCCCAAGCGCTCGTGGGTCGCTCATGCGACCTGGGCAGCCCCATCGGGTGCCTTCGCGACATGCTCACCAAGTACGAGAACGACGTGATCCCCAAGCGGGAGCTCCAGAAGCGTCTGGAGTCGTTGTGCCTGGAGCTCGAGGACGCGTGCATCTACGCGGGCTTCCTCGGGTTCGGCGGCGACGTCCGAGCCTTCTTCCCGGGGTACTACCCGGACACCGAAAAGCAGCGGATCACGGGCCAGATCGTGCCCTTCGCCAACGAGTGCCTTCGGGACTTTCGCGACCGCAACCCAATCTGGGGCCGGGAGATCGAGCTCACCCTGAAGATGTGGGTCGACGAGGAGGGGGTCGTACAAGGGGTCGTGCCCGTCACCGACGCCGACCTCGAATACCAACAGTGCGTCGCCAAGCACGGCGTGGGCGTGACCACCAAGCAGCTGCCCGACGGGGGCGCTGCCCTGGTGACAGACTCCATGACCCTCGGAATCGAGGCCGACATCGTCGTGTCGACGTTCAAGGGCGCGTCGGGGTCGGAGCAGGTCCAAGACCTCGAGAACCTGGCCTACGACGAATGGACCGAGACCGCCAACGCCTGCTACATGGAGAATGGCGGCTCGGCCTGGGACAACGTCTTCACCTGGATCTACGGGGAGATCATGCGGGACGGGACCTTCGTGGGCACCCGGCTCATCGAGTCCACGGGCGACGAAGCGACCGACGCCTGCGTCCTGAAGATGCTGCAGGGCATCGACCTCGAGACCAAGTACGCCTACAACGAGCGTGTGCGCATCTACGTGAGGTTCAACGTCGTGTACCGGGCGCCGCGGTCGCGAGGGAAGGACCACGGCAAGGCGGCCGACCCCGACACCTATATGTACGACGATGGCGGCGTGCCGCGAGACATCGACTACTGACCGGGCGATGGTGACGTTGGCTCCCGCGGTGGCGCAGGCAGACCTGGAGCGTGCCTCGGTGCCTGGTTTGCATTGTTAGGGCCCATGGCACCGACGGAGCATGACCATCCTTCCCTGGCTCGCGATCCTGGCGTCTTCGTCCGCTCACGGGGCTCCCGCTTCGTGGGGCGCGGTGGTGGCACGGCTCACCAGCCCGATCGAGGCCCGCTGGACCCGTTCGGAGGCGGAGGCCGCCCTGGGTGCGGCCTGCGATGGGGGCCGTCGGGCGGCGTGCCGGCTCGAGCTCGGCGAGGGGTTGGCGTCGGTGCTGCAGGAAGCGTGCGTGGAAGGCGACGACGTGGCGTGCCTGGGGGCAGCGTGGCTCCTTCAGGAGGAGCGGCCCGAGGAGGCGTTCTCGGCCTTTGAACGACTCTGCAGCGTCGGCCAGGCACGTGCTTGTGTCGCCCAAGCCCAGGCCCGATTTTCCGGGGTCGGAACCTGGGAGTCCCGGCGGGCCGGACGCATCGCGGCGGAGGCCCTGTGCTTTGGAGGCACCGGGGACGCATGCATCGCGCTGGTGGACATGACCGGAGGGGACCGGCCAGTGGCTCAGGGCCGGCTCTTGCAGCGTGCCCTCGCCCTTGGCGCATCCGGTGCAGCTGGACGACTCGCTCGGCTGGCACCTGCCGGGTCATCCCGGGTGGTGGCCCTCGTCGAGGCGTGCGAGGGCGGCAGCCCCGAGGCGTGCTGGGCTCTCGCGGTCGAAGGGCACAACGACCCCGCGACCATGGCGGCGCGGGCGTGCGGCCTCGGGGTGGAGCACGGCTGCGTCACTTCGGTGGTGCTGGCGTTGGAGGAGGGGCGAGTCGATGTGGCGGGCGCCACGGCCATGGTGGACCAGCACTGCCGCTCCGACATCGAAGAGGCCTGCATCGCGGCCGACTTCTACCGCAACGGAGGCCTTCCTCCTGCCTTCCCGACGGGAAACATGGGGCCCGTCCAGGTGGCCATGACCGTCGACGAGAAGATCCCGGATCTGCTCGAGTGCTATCGACAGCAGCTCGATGCCGGAGACACCGCCGTCAATCGGCTGAAGCTGGAGCTCGCGACGGACGCTGCCGGCGTCTTCGTGGCCGTGACCTCCCGCTCCGGCTCCCCCGACGCAGAGCAATGCCTGGCAGGCGCCTTCTTGGGGACGCCAGGGCAGCGTCCGTCGGGCGGGCCTGCGCGGTTCTCCGCTTCGGTCGTGCTCACCCACGAGGCCATGATCCATGTCGAGCCGTCGGGCCTAGACCATGCGGGCCGCAACCTCGGCCATGCGGAGTGGCGCTACATCAGCCAGCTCGGCCTCGACGCCAACGCCTGCTACCTGGAGAACGGAGGCAGCGCCTTCGACCGGCAGTTCGCCGTCGTGAAGGGCACCCTGCGCAACACGGGCTGGTATGTGCACGACGAGGTGGTCGAGACGACGGGGGACGCCGCCACGGATGCTTGCCTCGTGGCGCTGCTGTCTCGCATGCACGTGCCCGAGGTCGACATGCTCGACGACCAGAACGTGTCGATCCGCTTCGTCTTCAACCGTGTGTCCCGCGCCCCTCGATGGGTGGGGTGGGGGCATCGTAGGTTGGGGGTGCCGCCTCACGACCTGTCCCGGCACAACCACAGCGGCGAGCGGACGACCTCGCGGGTCCACGACTAGCGTCGGGTTCCCGTGGGTCTCGAGTGACGGATTTCGGGTGAATGTGTCACCCGTGGAGCGGCTGCCGTGGCCGGGTTCGTTCTACGTAGAGGGGGTCGGACATCGTTGTCGTGGATCGGGCCGGCGGGCCCGGTTCGCGGCAGAGGTTCGAGCCCGTTCGAGGCGGGCATGACCCCACGAGAATCCAGGAAATGGCAGGATGGTGGACGGTGGCCGGTCGGCCTGGCACCATCTGTGCATTCGAGGACTCGTGGGGTCGGACCGCCGCTCTCTCGCTCTTCCCGTCGTTCTGGAGTCTTTCATGCGCATGCTCGCCATCTCCTTCCTCGCGTTCGGGGTTGCCTGCCAGCCCGAGAGCGATCTCGAGTTCCACCACCTCTCGACCATGAAGGCGAAGACGAAGGGCCTGGTGCTGATGGACAGCGGCCAGATTGGGCATGCCGGGATGGCAGGCACGACCTGCCGGTTCGACACGCTGAACGGTTGGCTGATCGACGACTTCGACCTTCCGACCCGTGATGAGCGCGTGGTCGACACCCTGCGCGGCTCTGTGCTCGGCACGAACGTGGATGGCCTCTACGACGTCCAGGAGCTCGACTTCATCCCCGCGCTGGCGGTCACGGAGGCCCGCTACCTGAGGGGGGGCGACCTCGTGTGGCTGCAAGGCGAGAACGACGCCTGTTCGGTGGCCTACAGCACCGGTGAGGTCGTGCCGGTCGGGTCGGAGCTGTGCGAGGCTGGGCCGGATGCGGTCAGCGTGATGCGCGACGACGGCTCGGTGGTGGTGGGCACCGACGAAGAGACGGTGGTGGTCGACGAGACGGGCGCTCGCGCCCTGGCGGATGCTGCGGACTTCGTCGTGTACGACCCCGAGACCGAGCTCGTCTACCTGGCGATGGAGGGGCGGCCCACGGTGCGGGCGATGGATCGGGACGGCTCTCCTGTGTGGTCGGTCGATCTGCCCGGGCGCATCACCGCCATGACCCGCATGGGTCGTCGTGGGAAGGTCGTGGCGATGATCGAGTCCGACGGGGAGGCCCGCATGGTCGTCATCGATGGCCCGTCGGGCGAGCAGGAACTCGAGGTGGAGGCGCCCTCCGCCGACGTCGAGCTGGAGTCCAGCGAAGACGGCACCACCCTCGCGGTCGTGTTGCCCCGGGAGATCTACTTCTTCGACGTCGTCGGTCGCGGCGAAGCGGCGAAGGAACGGAAGACCTTGGGCAGCGAAGACGAGCAGCCCACCTTCTCGGACTGACGCCCCCCCCTGGGGCAGTGCGAACCTGCTTGCGGACCGGGCGGTTCCGTGGGACCAGGGCCGCGGAGGCATTGCATGCGCGATCTGTGGGCCCTGATCCGGGAGCACCGGGAGGTCCTGTTCCTCACCACGGTGGCTTCCTACAGCCACCTCCACTACGCGCTGTACGGACCGCCGGCCCACCTTCTCGTGCTGCCGAGCCTCGCCGTGGCGGTGTTCTTCGTCCTGCCCTTGTGGGCCAGCGTGTGGATGGACACCCGCGATGTGGCGGCCCGTGGCCTGGCGGTGGTCGCCGCTGGGGCCGCCATGGTTCCGGCGCTGCAGTGGGCCTACGTCGATGGGGCGACCAAGGCGCTGAAGGCCGACGCCACCCCCCTCGTGGTCGGGGCGGCCGTCGGGGCTGCGCTCGTGTTGATCGCGATCGGCAAGGGGGGCGTCTCCGCTCGGGACTGGGGGCTCACCCTGGGGCGGCTGGAGTGGTGGGGCAAGCCCGTGGGGGCTCTGCTGGTGCTGATCCTGGTGGGCATTCCGATCACGGTGTGGCTGTTCCCGGAGTTCGCCGAGTTCTATCCACGCTACCGTCCCGGACGGTCCAACATCGTGCCGCTGCTCCAGTACCAGCTGGCCATGGGCGTCTACATGTTCTGCTGGGAGTTCTTCTTCCGCGGCTTCATGTTGTTCGGCGTGAATCGGTCGCTCGGGGCGATGCCCGCCATCCTGATCCAGGCCTCTCCCTTCTTCCTGCTGCACGACAACAAGCCCGAACCTGAGCTGATCTCCAGTTGGTTCGGGGGCATCTTGATGGGGTGGCTCTGCCTGAGGGCCAAGTCGATCTGGCCCAGCTTCCTGCTGCACTGGGTGCTGTACTCCAGCATGGAGATCAGCAGCTTCGTCGCTCGTCGCCTGGCGGAGGGTTAGGTCCGACGCCGGTCGTGCAGCGACATGGAGGGTCGGATGATGGGTGTGGTCGTGCTCGTGCTCGTGCTGGGGCTCGTCGGCTGTGGCTCCCCGGAGCCTGTCCCTACACCCATGCCGCCTCCCCCTGCTCGAGCCAAGGCCAAGGGGCCGACGCCGTCGGTGCGGTCGAAGGCGAAGACGGGCAACATGGTGCACAGCAAGGCCAAGGGGAAGGCCAAGGCGCCCCGAGGCAAGGCACCGGGGCGGCGTCCGGCGCCCATCGGGGGCCCGGGCGAGGTCAAGGGACACTTGGTGCTCGAGTCGAAGGAGACCCCAGCGGCGGAAGGCAAGCCGGCAGGAACCGTCACCACGGCCAACATGGTGCTCGCCTGGGGGGAAGAGAAGACGGCCCTGGTCCTGCTCGGCGAGGTGGCCGGCACGTGCGCTTCGGTGGACCCCAAGCCCGTGGGTCCGGAAGGTGGTCAGCAGCACAACCCGCTATGGACGGTGTCGTGCACCCACGACGGCACCTCGGAAGAGCTGTACATCCTCCAGGCCAAGAGCCTGCTGGCGGTCGTTCGGGGCGCGCCGGGCACGAACAAGCCGATGGTCTACAAGCCGGTGCGCCGCGTGCCGCTGCATCCGTCCGCCAAGTTGGTTCGGTCCGACGAGGCGGCCCCCAAGGTCGCTGAGGCGGCGCCTGCCCCCGCCCCGACGCCTGCCCCGGCCCCTGCACCGGTGGCTCCGGACGAAGGCGCAGCGCCTGCGCCGGCCCCGAGCGAGCCGGCCCCTGCACCCTCTCCGGCCCCGGCCCCGCCGGCGCCCTGAGCCTGCCCGGCTGACGGTGCCCCCCTCGCCAGGCATAGTGGCGGAATGGAGGGCGCGATGCTCTGGTTTGTTCTGGCCTTGCCGGGCGTGGCCCACGCTCAGGATTGCGTGGCCAGCGAAGATGGGGAGCACGAGAGCCTACGGGACGCGCTCGACGACGGGGCCAGAGAGATCGTGGTGACCTGCAATCACCTCGAGGTGGGCCTCGACCTCAACGGGAACGATGATCCCGAAGACGATGTCAGCATCTCTGTGGATCCGGGCGTGACGTTGCGGCTGTGCGGTCGAGAGCGGCTGTTGATCGGCGACCCTGCGCTCTCCGTGAACCACTCCGACCTGGTGATCGATGCGGGGGCGGGCGACGTCGTGATCGAGAGTCCCTATGCCAGCGTGTTCGTGGGCATCCAAGGGTCTGTGGAGCTCATCGACGTCCAGGTGACGGGCGCGATCGAGGGCTGTCCGGCCGCGGACGACCCGCTGCTAAACTACGAACGGGCGTCGTTGTTGGACGTTCGCGGGGAGCTAGCGTTGCTCGGAGGAGAGGTTCGTCACGGCGTGGCGGCGGAGGGTGGCGGCGCCTGGGTTCGTGGGTCCCTCACTGCGGCGGGTACCCGCTTCTTCCACAACATTGCGCTTGTTGGGGGGGGCGCCATCTACCTGGACGGGGGGGAGCTGTTTCTCGACGACGTCGACTTCATCGACAACGAGGCAGGCCCCTTTGGCGGAGGCGCCATCGATCTCTGGGGCATGGCGGATGCCGTAGAGATCGTCGGTGGCCTCTTCGAGGGGAACCAGTCCAGCGGCAACGGCGGGGCCGTGGCGCACCCTGGGAGCTACTTGCTGGAGATCCGCGACAGCACATTCCGCAACAACGACACGTACGGCACCCAGTGGCCCTCCACGACCTACTCGACCTACTTGGGCGGGGGCCGGAGGTACACCACCTACACCACCTACACCACGTACTACGGAGGCTACGTGGCGGGCGGCGCCGTGGACTCGTGGGGCCAGGCGACCGTGGAGGGCGTCGTGTTCGATGACAACCGCTCGAACTACGGCGCGGCGCTGGTGGTCGGAGGAGATTCGGAGGTGGTCGACTCCACCTTCCGGGGGAACGAGGGGGCCGGCGCGCTCAAGGTGCTGTGGGGACAGGTGGCCCTCCAGGGACTCGTGTTCGATGACAACGGAGGCGCGTCCGGTGCGTACGTCGGCGTGGATGCGGCGGATCTGCTCGTCGACGGAGGCGCCACGGTCGACGCCACGGCCCTCGCGATGTGCAGCCGAGGCGGCACCGGCACCCGCGTGCATCTGTTCAACGGGGCCAAGGTGGACGTGCGAGGCCTGCTCGTCCATACCTCGCAGAAGTTCTCGGGTGGTTCGGGTGAGATGGACCTGTGGAACGCGACGATCACCGCGCCGGGGGAAGGGACGCTCTTCGATGCGCCGGGGACCGTGCGCCAGTCCATCGTGCAGGCCCCGGGACGGACGGCTGGAGAGGCCGACTTCGTCCGGTCGCTGGTTCAGCTGAGCGGGTACGTCCCCGATGCTGGGGTGCTGACCGGCCGGGCCTACTACCTTGGCGGTGGAGCGCCGCCGGCCGACCCCTGCGCGCCCTCCGGCTACCGACCCTACCCGGGGACTGCCGGGACCTTCGAGCCGGGGCCGCAGCCGAAGGAAGACAACGTCGACGTCGGCGACCCCGACGACGATTGGGGGGCCTGGGGGCAGCCCGAAGGGTGGGCCTACCTCTTCGAGCAGACCGGCGAGGGCGTGGACCATCCCCTGGCCGACGACGACGGCGATGGGCCCTGGGTGTACGACTGCGACGGCACCGACGGGTCGGTCTCTGCACTGGCATCGGAGGTCTGCGACGAGCATGGCGGCGACGAGGACTGCGACGGCCGGGTCGGGCCCGATGGCGTGGCGACCGTCCTGTGGCCCGTGGACCGCGACCGCGACGGGCAGAGCGGCACGTGGCTGTCCTGCATGGAGCCCCCTTGGTCGGTCCCGAACGGGGGCCCCGGCGACTGCCACGACTTCGACCCCGACTCGGACCCCGCCCCGATGGAGTGGATCGACGCGGACGGCGACGGCATCCCCGCGCTGCGAGCCAACTGCCATGGATCGGCGGCGATGACCTCCTGGGATGGTCCGCCGGACTGTGATGACGACGATGAGACGGTGTGGCGCATGGGCCCCGTTCTCGTCGACGGCGACGGCGATGGCGTGCCGGCGGACCCCCTCGACGCGAAGGTCGATTGCATCGGGGACCAAGCGCTGGCCCCGATGGACGGCAGCTACGACTGCGACGACGAAGACGAGACGCGGGCCCCGGGTCTGCTGGACGTCCCGGACGACGGCATCGATCAGAACTGTGATGGCACCTTCGCCACTTCCTACGCGGTCGGCGGCTGTGCGTTCGCGCCTTCCCCCGTGCAGCAGCGCTGGACCTGGGGCCTCGCCCGCCGCCGCTGACGGATCCGGCCTCGCGGGCGGCGAGGCGTTATCCGAAGGCATGCTCGCCCTCTGGATCGCCACGGCCCTAGCGGCCGAACGGCCAGACGCCCAGGCCCTCGAGGCTGCCTGGGAGCGCTGGCGTGAGCCCCTGCAGGCCCACGGGCGCTACCCGCTGACCTTCTCGAAGCAAGAGTGGACTCGAGTGGCCCACGGCCATGTGGCGAAGCGTCGAGAGCGTTTGGAGGGCGCCGACCGGGTCGTGGGCATGATCTGGGTCGACGCCGACCCGGTGACCACGTGGCTCTCGGTGCAGGATCCCCACGGCAGTGGCATCGAGGGTATGGTCCACGAGGAGCTCCCTGGCTCGACCTTCCAGCATCGGGTCTTGTTCCAGAAGATCGACCTGCCCTGGCCGATGGCCACTCGTCAGTGGGTGATCGACGTGGTGAACAACCAACCGCTGCTGGAGGCCACGGACGGCGCCTTCTGGGAGCGCACCTGGACGCTCTCCGAGCAGCGGGGGGCGAAGAACGAAGACCCCAAGGCTGTGTGGCTCCCCGTCAACGAGGGCGGCTGGGCCTACGTCGACGCCCTCGGCGGTACCCTCGTGGTCTACCATGTGCGCTCCGTGGTCGGCGGCAACATCCCCGACGAGCTCGCGACCCGGTGGTCGTTCGGCACGCTCACCGGAATGCTGGAGCGGATCGGCGAGCGGCTGCCCTGGATCCGAACGCACTACGACGTGTCCCACACGCCCATCCAGCAGCCGGACGGAACGGTCGTGCCGCCCATGGGCTCGGACGGAACGGTCGTGCCCCCCGCGACCCCCGACGGAACGGTCGTGCCGCCCGTGGCCCCGTGATCTACGCGCTGTTGTTCGGAAGCGTGGCGCTGACGGGTTTCGTCACGGTGTGGGCGACCGTGCAGGTGGGCGTGCCATGGCTCGGGGCTCCGTTCGCCTGGGGTGCATGCGCCTTCGGGCTCGCGGCGCTGGCCTACGGTGGCGTCGGCCCGGGGGTCTTCGGCAAGCGACGGGATGGAACGGTGCCTCCGTGGAGCTACCTTCTCTCGGGACCCTTCCTGGTCGTGGGCCGGGCGGGGCTGCGGGCCTTCAACGCCACGGGTTTGGAGACCCCTTGGTCGCGTGTCGCCGACAACGTCTGGCTGGGGCGCCGCCCCCAGGGGCCCGACGGGGACGCCTTCACCCGGTTGGCCCCCATTGCCGTGCTCGACATGACCGCGGAGGTGGCGCGGAGCCGTCGCCTCCGAGGCCACGAGGCCTACCTGGTGCTCCCCACCCTCGACAACGCCAGTCCATCCCAAGGGCAGCTCGACGAAGGCATCCGCTTCATCGAGGCCCACCGGGGCGGCGGGCCGGTGTACGTGCACTGCGCGCTGGGGAACGGCCGTGCGGCCACCATGTTGGCGGCATGGCTCCTGGCCTCGGGCCGAGCCCCGGGGGTCGACGACGCGGAGGCGCAGCTGAAGGCGGTGCGACCGTCCGTCGGATTGTCCGGGGCGCAGCGGCGAGGACTGACGGGTTGGTGGCAAGCGCGGGGGACGCCGTGGATCGCCGCAGGGGCCTGATGGTCGCCGCCGGGCTCCTGGGGATGGCCGGATTCGTGCTGTGGTCGGTCTGGACGCCCGTGCCCTCCACCCCCTCTCCCTCAGACGACGGCCCCCCGGGGAACCCGCTGCCGCTCGACGCCGACCGAGCCTCGCCCCGCGCCGTCCCGCGGGCGGCGGCGCCGGTAGGGGGCGCCGTCGACCGGGCCCTGGAGCACCTCGCCGAGCTGGAGGGCGCCACGCGGCTGCGATGCCCCGACCCTGGCTTCGTCGTCGCCCGCGGTCCGTTCCTGCGGGTGATGCATCGGGGAGACGACCTGGAGGTCCTCGCCGCCACCTTGCGCGGGAAGGGCCTCGTGTACGCGGAGCCGGGGCCGGGAGGGCCCCCCCTCGGCCTGTCGGGGCCAGAGGCCCTGGTCGTGTGGGATGGCGCCGCGGGAACCTGCCGCTTCGACGACGTCCCCCTGGGGGCCGTGGGCGGGGTCGTCGACGACGGGGAGCGTTCGGTCTCGCCCTCGTGGGTCGTGGGGTGCGGGGCCGCCATGGAGCCGGTGGACGAGGCGGGGCGCTTCGCCCTCGATGCTCCGGTGGGGGAGCCCTGCCGCCTCCAGGCCGAGGGCCGCGGGGAAGGGGTGTGGGTGGTGCCCCACGCGTCGAAGCCGGTCGATGTGACCGTTCCCTGGATTCCGCCACGGGGCACCCAGCGGGAAGAGGTGGCGCTGCGCCTCCGGGAGCAGCTCGATGCCCTCGACGCCCTCGAGGGGCAGCCCAACCCACTCCAGGAGGCCCTCGACGACCGCGCCGTCGACGATGATGTGCGGGATGTGCTCGAGGCGTGGCGGGACGAGGAGATGCAGCTGCAGGAGGGCCGTCGGAGATGGCTGGAGGACGCGCTTCGTCGCTACACCCGGCCTGCGCCTCCCTCGGTGGACCTCGACGCACCCGACGAGTGGCACTTCGACTGAACCGGCTACTCCACCAGGACTTCGCCTTGGGTGGGGCCGATCATCAGCTTGGTGGGGGATGAGGTCTTCTGAGTGTGGGGGATGTTCACGCTCGCCGGAACCCGCGCGTCGACCTCGGTGCCTTCGGGCAAGTCGATGTACACCCCGCCTTGGCCCACCGTGACCAGGATCGTGCCGTCGGGGGCGCTGTCGAACACCAGCGCCGCGTTGCCCTGACTGACCTTGACCTCGGTCGCGCTCTTCAGCCCAGCGAGAACCACGTTGCCCTGGCCGACCTGCAGGTGGATGGTGCCCGACACCTGGCCCTTGATGTCGCCTTGGCCGATCTCGCCCTGGAGCGACCCGTCGAGCTGCACGTCCAGCGTGCCTTGGCCGAGCTTCACGTGCACGCCCGTGCCCGCCGGCACGGTGACCATCATGTCGGTCAGGCAGTCCCGCGGGATCGAGCTGCTGCCGTTCTCCCGGTAGGCGGCGGATGCGCCGTGATCGGTGCTGGTGTCCAGGTGGCACATGCTGGTTTCACCCTCGTGGGTGCCCTTGATCGTGATGGCGCTCCCTCCGGTGCGCAGGGTCAGGGTGCCTTTCGTCGCGGACAGATCCAGGGCTTTTTCCCCCGAAGGGAACGTGTGCTCATAAGGCTCGGCGGCCAACGCGAAGACGCTCCACAGCAGAATCATCCGCACCTCCAACCCGAGTGTACCCGGGCGCTGCCCTCAGAAGCTGTGGGCTGTGCAACAATGCAGCGTCCCGAGGAGGACCAACTTGTCCCGTCGCCGCAGCTTGCTCAAAGGCTCTCCCCGCTCGCCCACGGGGTCGAGCGCGCCACCGTCGTCAGACTCTGCCGTGCCGGAAGGCACCGACGTGGAGTCCGAGGATCCGCCGGCCGCGGACGAATCGGCCGACGAGTCGCCCGCCCAGGACGAGGCTGCGGCCGGTCCTGCGGATCCGCCCGAGCAGGCGGAAGGCACCTCGGAGCCCGATGCCGTTCCAGACGCGGACGCGGCGACCGATGCATCCAGCACCGTCGAGCCCCTCTCCGCGGCCATCCCGCCACCGTCCTCGGACGTCGAAGCCGCCGCCCCGCCCGAGGAGGCCGCTGCGAGTTCAGCCGCGGGTCCCGAGGCGCCCATCGGAGCCGACGGAGTTGCGCTGTCGGCCCAGCCCACCCAGCCCCCTGCGCCTCGGCAGGAGCTGCCTCCGGGCCTGGCCGACATGCAGACGCCGCTGCGCCCGGACCGCCAGCCGCTGCCGGAGGACTTCCAGGAGACGCCGATGGGTGGCGACTGGTACATCGGCACCGGCCAGCCGCTTCCCGAGCGGGAAGGGGCCCCCGCTTCCGGGACCAGCAAGACCCAGGCCGGGCTGCCCGTTCCGATGATCGTCGGCGGTGTGGTGTTGGTCGGGGTGCTGTTGTGCGCCGGGCTTCTGGTCGTGGTGTTCTGAAGGCGGGCGTCAGCCCCCTTGGTTCTCGACGATGACCCCTTGGAACACGTTCCTGCAGAGGGTCCGGAGATCCGAGCTTCTTGTGGTGTTGTCCGAGCACTCCAGGTGCACCATGCCTGCGGCCGTCACAGCGTCGTACGTGAACGTGGTGCTCAGCCCATCGGTGTATTCGCACAGGAAGGACTCGCCGTGCTTGCCCTTGAAGGGCTGTTGGTGCAGCAGCTTCATGCCCGTCTTGCCGTAGGTCTCCTGCAGCGCGACCACCCAGGTCCCCAGGAGCCGCATGTCCGGGTAGACCTCCACCGCGAGGCGGCCCATCTCCCGAGAGGCCTTCGGGTCGGTGGGGGGCGGCGGCGTAGCCTTCAGGAGCAGCTCCGGTGTGGCGGAGTCCACCGGCGCCAGCAACCAGCCCTCGGGGATGGGCACCTGCAAGGGGCCGGCGGTCTCCAGGCGGGTCGCGGTGGGCAAGGGCGGAAGGGGCGCCAATGCTCCGGTGAGCTTCACCCCTGCCGCGAGGACATAGCAGCTCTCGACGCCTTCTTCTCCGGCGGCGGTGCTGCATTGCAGCTCGTGCAGCCAGCCGTCCCGGACCGCGGCCCACGTGGACAGGACGCTGCCGTCCGGCATGGTCATCTGCCCCAGGGACGCTCGGTCGCCGAGCCAGCGGACACCACGGTACTCAATGGGCGTGAGCGCCTCGCGGGTCGCGATGATCGACGGTGGCAATCCTCCTTCCGCCCAGGTGCCGGGGGCCGCTGCCGGTCGGGTCACGACGACCCGCGGATCGCTGGGTGCGGTGCCCTCCCCGAAGCGAGCCAAGACCATCGAGTCGCCCGTCGCCGCTCCCGTCGGCACGGGCGCTTGCCCGTCGGGGACGGTGAGTTCGTAGGGGCCGAGCTCGGTGATGGGGGGCACGTAGGTGCCGAGGCACGAGGTCAGCAGCCAGATCATCATGGGTCTCCCGCTCAGCCAGTTCCTTCCAGCATCAGCTGCCCACAGGCTGCCTGGGCAGCCCGTCCGCGGGGCCAGCGTACGCTGTTGCGCACCCCTCGCGCACGCAACGCCCTCCACGCCCGCTCGATCTCGCGGTCGGTCGGGGACCGGAACGGCGCCTGCGGGAAGGGATTGAAGGGGATCAGGTTGACCACCGCGGGCAGGTCGGCCGCGAACGCTGCCACGCCATCCCACTCCGCCTCCCCGTCGTTCACCCCGGGCAGCAGCACGTATTCCAGCATCACGGGTCGCTGGCCGGCGCGAGGCATGGCCTTCAGGGCCTCTCGGAGGTCCGACAGGGACGTGGTGCGGGCGGTGGGCACGATGCGTTGCCGGGTGGCGTCGGTTCCGGCATGCAACGAGAGCGCGAGCTGGATGCGGCCGCTGAAGTCCTCTCCGAGCTGCGCGAGCCGGCGGACCAGGCCCACGGTGGACACGGTGACGTTTCGGGCGCCGAGTGGCTCGCCATGGGTGTCGAGGAGGACCTTCAGGGCATCCCGCACGCTCTCGTAGGCGTGGAGTGGCTCCCCCATCCCCATGAAGACCAGTCGGCTGAGGCGGCGCCCGGTGCCGGACAGTTCGTCCCGTGCGGCATGAACCTGACCCACGATCTCGCCTGCGGTCAGGTGCCGAGAGAGGCCCAGGGTACCGGTCGCGCAGAAGGTGCATGCCATCGCACAGCCCACCTGGGACGAGACGCAGAGCGTGGCGCGAGCGTGGTCCTTGTTGGGCAGCAGCACGCCTTCCACCTGCTTGCCGTCGGCGAGCGCGAAGACCAAGCGAGTGCTTCCATCGGACGCGGGGTGACGGGAGGCGACCTGCACGGGATCGATGTGGACGTGGGCGGCGAGGGTCCGGGCGTGGCGGCCGAGGTCGGCGATGGCGTCCAGCGGCACACGGTCGCGATGGATGCCTCGGAACACCCGAGATGCATGTTTGGCGCCGATCCCGAGGGCATCGAGGCGTCGAGCGAGCACGGGGAAGGGCGTGCCCAGCAGGTCGAGGGAGGTGGGTGGCGGCATGGGCATCGGTGGGGGCGTACCCCCTGGCAGGGTTGCCTGCACGTTGCGCAAGGGCCATGGCCGCGAATGGATGGCGTCGGGAGGCGTCGGAGCAGGCGTGAACGACGAGCGGGGATGCTCGGCCCACTGCTGCCTACGGAGACGCCATGCATGCCACCCTTCGCGCCCTCGGCACCGCCTTCCTGCTGTGCACCTCCTTCGCCTCCACGGCGTGGGCCGCCGACCTGGACGCGGAGGTCATCCTCGTGCGACCCAACCACTCGGGGCAGGTGCCGAAAGAGCTCGCGTCGATGCGCAAGGCCCTGCAGAGCAAGGGCTACTCGGGGGCCAAAGTGGATGCGCGGCGCACGGTGCACCTCTCCGAGGGGCGCACGGAGCACGTGACGGTGGGACGGCAGGAGGTCGACCTGACCCTTCTCGACGTCAAGAACGGCTCAGCGCGGGTCCGCGTGGCGCCGGAAGGGCGAAAGGAGCGCGTGACCACGGTGAGCACCACCCACACCCGCTTCCTGCTCACCGTGGCGACGAAGCCCTAGCGAGTTCGACGCCTTCCGGCCGCGAGCAGGAGAGCAGGCACGAGCCAGCCGCCTGCCCAGCCCGTCGCCGTACCGCACGCGCAGCCTGATGCGGCCTTCCCTGCTTCGGGGGGGCTGCTCGAGGTGGTGTCGGTGCCTGGACTGCTTGCGCACGACCACTAGGTCGGCGTCTCCGTCGTTGTCCATGTCGGCCGGGAAGACCCCGCGGACCTCGCTCACGGCGCTGGTGGTGACGTTCAGGGTCGTGTCGTGGGCGAAGGCGCCGGTGCCGTCGTTGAGGAGCAGGTCGATGTGGAGGCGTGCAGGCACGACAGCGTCCCAGTCTCCGTCGCCATCGAGGTCTGCGAAGCTGGCGCCGGCAACGGATTTCCAACCGGACCGTCTCGCTGCGCTCGAAAGTCCCCTTGGAATCTTACTCGTTGCGCGACCTAATGGCCGCTCGTCGAGAATCCTTCTAGGCTCGCCCTTCGATTCGCCAGCGATAAGCAAGCTTATCGAGCGAATCTCGGCCTCACCGTCGTCGGATTCCATGGCGCCCCTCTCGGCTCCGCTCGAGAAGCACCATGGAACCTGCGAATTGCGGGCAAGCAAGCTTGCCCTCGTCGAGAATCCCGCTCCGCTCGCCCTCCGATTCGCCCCTGAGAAGCAAGCTTCTCAAGCGAATCTCGGGCTCACCGTTGCGGGATTCCGCACTGTCGACCTGCAGGCCCAGATCCACCTCGTCCATGAGCGAGTGGCTCACCTGGTTCGTGAGGGGGTGGGCCATCGCGACGGGCAACAGGAACCAGGTCATGGGGAGATCTCTGCGGCACGGCGTCGTCGGAACAGCGGGGTCCAAGAACCCCACGGTGCGTCATCGGTGGAGGTGCGGCACGCGCACCCCGTCGTGGCCTCGGCCGTGGGCTCTGTCTGGGGTGCGGACCCATCGGTGTCGGTGTCGGTGTCGGTGCCGGTGTCGGTGTCGGCCGAGACGCCGGTGTGGCCGGTCGAGCCCGTCGATGGGGCCGTGTCGTGGGGCGCGGTGTCGGCGGTGTCCTCGGCCGTGTCGCCGGTGGCAACGCCGGTGTGGCTCGTGTCGGCGGGTGGCTCGTAGCCTGGGCAGTCGGGGTGCAGGCGGGTGCCGTCTTGCGCCAGGGGGCCGTCGGGGCCTTCGTCGGGGGTGCACGGGTTGGCTCCGGCCTCGGTGGCATCCAGGCAGCCGTCGCCGTCGCTGTCCAGCTCCACGGCGTCCGACCGGCCGTCGTTGTCGGTGTCGTCGGGCTCGAGGTCATTCGGGATGCCGTCGCCATCGATGTCGTCGGCGCGGATCACCAGCCGCTGCGGGCTCCCAAGCGTGTCCGGCTGCACCGGGAGCCTTCCCCACGTCGCTTGGGGGAACACCGTGCGGACCTCCAGCTGGTGCTCTTCGGATGCGACCACGCCGCCGATGTGCAGCACCGGCCAGGGGATCTGGCCGCGCCCCGTGCCTCCGAAGACCTCCGCCAGGGGAGCCACCAGGGTGAGGCCGGCCTCGTCGAAGACGCGAACCTGGGCGCCGATGTCATCCCGGAGGACCGGGTCTTCGCAGGTGCCGACGTTCGCCTGGACCCGTACCTGGAGGTAGGCGTCGACGACGCCCGGATCGAGGTCGGTGTTCAGGAAGACCCTCGGGAGCCCGGTGAACATGGTGTGCACCAAGACGTCGAGGTCGCCGTCGTCGTCCCAGTCTGCGAGCGCAGGACTCAGGGTCAGAGCATTGCTGCCGCCGACGCCGTCCCGAACCCAAGCGGCCCCGTCGAAGTCCCACACGGCATCGTCGCCGTCGTCCGCCACCACGAGCTCGAGGTCGCCGTCGTGGTCGAGGTCGCCACACTGGGTGCCGCGGTTGCCGCCCTCGTCGACCGCGGCGGGCACCTCCGAGGCAGGGCAGTAGCTCGGGAAGCCGTCGCCGCAGTCGTCGTCGAGAGGGATGGGTGTGTTGTCGGAGTCCCCGGATTGGAGCGCGTCGCAGCTCCAGAAGAGCTCGAACGTGCCGTCGGTGGAGGTGTCGCAGAACGCGACCGTGCCCTTGTTGCCACAGTCGTTGGCGTTGAGTCCGGTGGTGGGCTCCCGGGCCGCCCAGTCGCCGACCACGCCGTCGTACTCGAGGTGAATCAACCGGGTGCTGCCCCGGACGACCACGTCGGTCATGCCATCGCTGTCGATGTCGGCGACCGCCAAGAAATCCGAGGCCGAGACCGAGGGCATGTCGAAGACCAGGGGGGGGCCGTAGGTGGTGGTGCCGAGGTCCAGAACGAACGTGTGGAGTTCGCCATCGTGGGCCGCGAGGGCCTCGAGCACACCGTCGTGGTCCAGGTCGGCGAGGCCCGCCCCTTCGTAGGACGCCGGGAGGGTGGCTTCGCTCACCAGCAGCGCCTGAGTGGGGAAGGCCACGTCGATGCTCCCGCCGCCGTTCCACACCACCTCCACCGAGCGCTCCCGCGCCACGAAGAGGTCGACGTCTCCGTCGTTGTCGAGGTCAGCCGGGAAAACTCCGCGGATCCGGTGGTTCTGTCCGGCCGGGTAGGAGATGGACTTGGCCACCGTGAAGGCGTGGCTCCCATCGTTCTCCAGCAGCTCGAAGGAGCGGTCCCCGGGCACGATGGCGTCCCAGTCGCCGTCGCCGTCGAGGTCGGCGAAGCTGACCGCCGCCTCTTTGGTCGCAGCGACCGGGGCGGTGGCCAGGGAGTGGCCCTGGTCCCACGTCAGAGGATGGGCGAGGGCGAGGGCGGGGAGAAGGGTCAGCATGGGGGTCTCGGCATTGTCGCATGGGGGCCGGTCGACCGGCCGGCCAGGGTACGTTGGGGCCATGCAACCAAGCCGTCGCCAGATCCTCACCGGCACCCTCGCCGCCCTCGTGGCCGCCTTCGCCCCCGCGGCCCGAGCAGCCGGGGGCTCCACCTTCCGTCGGATCTACGGCGACCCCGCGTTGCGGAAGCGCTTCTTCCCCTTCCTGGTGAACGTCTTCCACCTCGTGCCGGAAGACGAGCTCGACGCGCTCATCGCTCGCTCGGTCGAGGCCCATGGGGACGACCCGAGCATCTACCAGGCCATCGTCGAGGGCCTGCCTGCCATCACGCCGTTCGCCGCGACGCTCCGCTACAGCCTGCCGGCGCTCCGGGTGCAGAAGCAGGTGCTCGGGGACCAGACGGTCGAGCTGCTGTCCGGTGTCGATGCCATCGACGGGTACCTGGAGCTCGGCACCGTCGGAACCTACATCGAGCCCCTCAAGCAGCGGGTCTCGGTGCGAGGCCCCGTCGTACTCCTTACCGACGTCGAGCCCGGCTACGGCCCGGCGGAGATCGTGCAGCGGGGCACCTTGCGGCCCAACGCGACCTTCGTGCCCCTCGGGAACTACGACCCCATCCCCCGGGAGGCCGTGGCCGACGGGAGCCTCGATCTGGTCACGAGCTTCATCGGCTTCCACCACGCCCCTCTCGACCGGCTGGAGGGCATCGTGGAGAGCGTGCACCGGGTGCTGCGGCCCGGGGGACGGCTGGTCGTTCGGGAGCACGACGTCATCGACGACGACATCCACGAGATCGTCGCCCTGGCCCACGATGTCTTCAACGCCGGAACGTACGTCGCGGTGGACCGGAACGAGGCGGAGCTTCGACACTTCCGCTCGGTCGAGGCGTGGACGGCCTTCTACGACGGCTTCGGTCTGCGGCGGGCCGAGGGGCATGCCCTGCAAGAGGGCGACCCCACGGACAATGCCCTCGTGTGCTTCGTGAAGGCGTAGCGCTCCTCAGCGCTTCTTCGTGTCCTCGAGGACGACGTCCTCCGACTCGGCCTTGAGGATCATGGACCAGGTCCGCATGTGCTTCGCCCGCTTGCGGGAGAGGACCAGCTGGCCATTCTGGTCTTCGACCGACTCCAGGAACAGGCCGACCTCTTCGCTCACACCGGACTTCAGCTTGCCGACCTCCTTCACGGCCAGCTCGCACAGAGCCTTGTCGTCCTTGGTCTCGAGCGTGGGGCACACCTCGGAGATCTCTTCGACGGTGTGGGGCTTCTCAGCGAAGGCGAGGGTGGACAGGGCGATGGCCAGGGCAAGCATGGGAACCTCTCGATGATGCCCGCAGCCTAGCGCAGCGCGTTGCCCCTGCCGTCTCTCAGTAGTCGTACAGGTGCTCCAGCGTCACGGGCTCCTCGTCGAGGGCAGGCACGATCTCGTGGAGCCTGGGCACGGGCACCTCGAGGGTCACTCGCTCCTTGCCAGGCTCGGTGAGGATGGGCCAGCGCACGAGCTCGTCGCCGTAGGCATCCACGCCGTCCCAGCCGGCCGGCACGATGAGCTGGATCAGCAGGGTGTCGCCACCGGCGATCTCCACGAAGCGCACGCCCCGCCGGGCCAAGGCGGGGATGGCGGTGCTGAAGGGCTCGTAGCGAGGGACCCGCACCAGCTCGTGCATCCCGCCGAGGGGCTCGACGCGCTCGAGGTTCGCGCTCGCCCCCTTCTCCCCGACGCCGGGCACCCGCAGCAGCGCTGCAGGGCTGGTGTCGGACAGGTCGATCCACGCCAGGATGGTGCTGGTCTCCGCGCCGTAGGTCGCCTGACTCGCCCCCCCCATCATCCAGCCCCAGACGCCCTTCGCCCACAGCTCGCCGGTGTAGCTGATGCTGCGCTCGAGGCCCCGGAGGCTCCAGTCGCTCGACGGAAGGGCCTTGCGCTCGGCCTTGTAGTCGAAGGCGTACCAAGGGGTGTGGTGGAGGAAGGCGCCGTAGTCGGTCGCGGTCTTCGCGTAGGCCCCGTCGATGGGGTGGGCCGCACCCCCGGACCACCATTCCGTCAGGGCGCCCACCGTGTTCTCCCACGCCCCCTTGGCCACGTACTCGACCGTGTAGGAGACGCCGATCACGCCGATCATGCCGTGGTAGCCGGTGTTGAACTCGTAGCGGCCGTGGGTCGTGCCGCGAACGGCGCCGTACAGGTCCCAGAACTGGCCGATGGACGCGAAGAAGGGGAAGTCGCTCGGTGCGCCGCCCTTTCCGAGGAAGGCGCCGAGCTCGTCGGCGCTGTAGACGATGTACCACTCGGGCAGGGTGAGGAAGGTCTGGTCCTCGGGCCGCATCCAGTCGTCGCGGAGGGCGAGGCGCTCGCGGATTCCCTGCTCCACCGCCCGGTCTCGGACCGCGCGGGTGGGCGGGAGGTAGCGGTCCCAGAGGCGGTTGCGGAGCTTGTACTCCGGGTCGACCGAGGCCTTGAGGGCGAAGAACTCCTGAGCGCCGGGGTAGGCCTCGTGAAACTGAGGGTTCGTCATGTGGATCTGGTAGGGGAGGTACCACTTCCCGCCGACCGACAGGATGGCGTCGGCCATCTCGCGGGACCACTCCCCCGCATGGTCCCAAGCCTCTCGGCTCGTGCCCATCTTGTGGTAGACGACGAACGCGTAGGACTCGACGGGGGCCCAGGAGAGCAGCGTGTCGGGGTCGGCGATGGCGTGGCGGATGCTCACGTTGACCACGTTGACGTCGTGCTCCTGGAACACTTCCCGCATCATCGGGACAAAGGCGTCGAACTGTTCGACGGGGATGAAGTACTCCTGCAGCACGTAGGTGTTGCGCTCGCGGCTCCCCGGGCTCAGGCCCGCGACGTCGTAGGACGCCTCGTAGTTGCGCCACACCACCGGCTTCTTGGCCAGACGCATCCGGTCGATGATCTCGCTGCGTGCCTCCTTGCCGAGGGGCGCCTCGCTCACCCACCAGTAGGTGAGCTTGTCGATGGCGCTCGACTCGCCGCCTGCCTGCAGCCGCTCCTCCACGGTCACGGGCCGGTCGGTCTCGCTGAACGTGATGGCGACCATGTCGTCGTAGTGGGGTGGGTAGAGGTCGGCGTTGAAGTACACGGGGGGGAGGGGGTCATTGGCCCGCGCTTCCACGTTCTCGGCGAACCATCCCTGGAAGTCCTCGACGGGCATCCGGGCGACGGTCCGCTCCAGGGCCACGTTCTCGGCGACGTCGAGCTCCACTTCGGCGATGACCCCGAGGCCGCCGTAGCCACCGATGGCCGCGAAGAAGAGCTCGGGGTTCTCGTCCCGGGAGCAATGCACGCGTCGGCCGTCGGCAAGGACCAGCTCCAGGCTGCGCACGCTGTGGACCACCGGGCCGAGGTTCACGTAGCGCCCGTGGGCGTTCACCGACAGCGTGCCGCCCACCGTGAAGTTGGCGTAGGACTGCATGATCTTGACGGACAGGTCGTGGGGGTCGAGGGCCTCGATCAGCTTGCGCCAGGTGATGCCGGCCTCGACCCGGACCCGCCGTCCCGGGGCGTCGAGCTCGAGCACGTCGTCGTGGGTGCTCAGGTCCAGGAACAGGGTGCCGTCGGTGCCGATCTGCCCCCCCATGCTGAAGCGACCGCCGCCGATGCTGATGGGGCCGTCGTGGCGGGCCATGAGCGCCTGGATCTCCTCGGTGTCGGTGGGGTGCACGACCCGCTCGACCGGGATGTGGATGAGCTCCGTGACGTCGTGCACGGTGCGCTCCGGGGGGACCACGTCGGTACGCAGGCCCCAGCACACCACGGAGGAGGCGGTGAGAGCGATGCCACCGAGGGCGAGCAGCGCACGCAGGCGACGAGAGCGAGGAGTGAGGGGTTCGGTGCTCACAAAGACTCCGGCAGGGGCGCGCATGGTCGCACAGCATGGGACGCAGGAATGGGTGGGGCGTCCGCGTCCGCCGTCGAACGGTGCGTCTCGATCGGTGTCGATGTGTCGTCGCCTCAGCCGATGCGCACGATTGCCGGTAGGATTGCCATGCTTCTCGGTGAACGGGATGGGGGGATGTTGTGATGATGACGAGGCTCATGTGGACCGTGCTCGTGAGTGGACTGGTGGCCTGCGGGGACAAGGGGGACGACGCGACCGATCCGGGAGGTGACACCGACACTGACACCGACACCGACACCGACACCGACACCGACACCGACACCGACACCGACACCGACACCGACACCGACACCGGCACGTTCGACCGCTTCCAGGTCTTCCCCAGGGAGGACTACGACTGCTACGCCGAGATCCGCGACGACGGCAACCACGATGGCAGCATCGACGACGTGTCGCTCCTGGCCGTCGACCCAGCTCTCGACGATGCCTGGCTGTACCGTGGCTACGACTACGAGCTGCTCGGCATGGACGCCCAGTACTGGTACACGTACGACGCCGAGGGGCGAACGACGTCGTTCGAGTGGGACCAGGATGGCGACGGCCTTCCGGACGAGGTGGACGCGTGGGTCTACGATGCCGACGGCAACCAGCTCTCCTACACCGAAGACGACGACGCAGACGGCACACCTGAGCGGTCTGAGGTCTCCACGTACACCTACGACGGGCTGCTGGAAACGGTCACCATCGCGGCCACCGGCGAGCCGACGAGCACGTTCCATTACACCTTCGACGCCCAACGTCGGCGGGCGACGTTCGAAGAGGACAGCGACAGCGACGGCACCATCGATCGCGTCGCGGTGTACGTGTCCTACGACGCCGACGGCCACTGGCTGCAGGTCGACGAGGATGAGGACAACGACGGAACGGTCGACCTCGTGCACCTGCAGACCTACGACGGGGAGGGACGGCTCACCTCCGTGGAGCAGCGCGCCGCATCTGATGGCGCCCTCCTGTATGCCAGCGCGCTGACGTGGCTCGATGCCAACGACAGCTACGACTACACGCGCGACGACGAGGGCGATGGGGTGGCCGACTACCTCCAGTCGGTCCGCTACGACGCGTCCGGACAGGTGTTGGCCTACTGGTACGACGAGGGCGCCGACGGCATCCGGGAGTACGACAGCGTCAACGAGTGGCATCCGGATGGCCATGGGCCGGTGGTGTCGTCCTACACCTTCATCGATCCGGTCTATGGCACATCGGAGTCGGTCGTGGAGACCACCTACGGTCCTGAAGGGCGAGAGGACACGTCGCTGTGGACCTACACCGCCGAGACCTTCGACATCGTGAGCTTCGAGACCTACGACTGGGTCTGTCCCTGAGCCACGTCAGGGGGTCGGCATGGAGCCGAGCTCGCCGAAGCAGGCCATGCGCCCGTTGGCATCGATGACGCACCCGTCGTTGCCGAACAGGGACAGCTTTGTCCAAGACCCGCTCGGCGCCTCTGTGTCGTAGCCACTCTGGCTCTCGAACTGGAAGCACTCCACCTCGCCGCCGCGCAGCCCGCACACGGAGGCGAGGTTGCTGTCGCCGATGACGTGCAGGTCGGTGAGCTCGCTCCGATCGGGGGCCACGATGTCTGCCATGGAGGAGCGGCTCATGCCGCTGTTCCAGCAGGCGATGTCCTGGTCGCGCACCCCGCAGGCCCAGCCGTTCGTTCCGCGGTGGACTTCGTCGTAGGGGCCCGCTTCGTCGGGCTCGCCGTCACCGACGCCGCTGGTGCCGAAGCAGTCGATGTCGCCTTCGTTGTCGAGCAGGCACCAGCCGCCCCAGCCAGAGACCGACTCGACGCCGCCGGTGGTGTCGAGGGAGGGGAAGTCTGCGGGCTCCAGGAGCGCGTCGTCCCAGCACACCAGCTCGCCGTTGGAGACCGCGCAACACTCGCGGGTACCGCACTGGACCTCTCCATCGACCTGCATACCCGGGTCGGCCATCACCAGGCGCTCGGGTTCGTATGCGTCGCCGCCGGGGGCGCCGAAGCAGCGCACGTCCCCCGAGTCGTCCCAGGCGCAGCCGATCTCTACGCCTACGGAGACGCCGACGAAGTCGAGGTCGTCGGGGACGGCCGGGAACCAGTCGTCGGGGTCGTCGTAGTGCCCCCAACAGCGCAGGCTGTACGGCTTCTCGATGGCGCAGCTGATCCAGGCGCCGACACTCACCTCGCGCCAGTCCCCGGGGATCAGGTCCGCGTCGCCCAGGTCGTCGTCGTCGTCGTCGCCCAGGATGTCGTCGTCATCACCGCTCACGTCCGTGGCGCTGCCGTTCAACCCGGCCTGACGGGCATCGATGTCGGCCTGCGTGATGAAGATGCACCCGGAGGCGAGCAGCAGCAGGGAGGGGGACCACTGGCTCACTTCTGTCGCTCCAGTACGCTCTTGGTCGCGATGTACACGAAGGCAGCGCCGAATCCGATCCCGGCGGCGCCGGCCGCGCGGTTCAGGTACACCGTGGTGTCCATCGTCCCGTCATAGGAGCGGTCGTTGACGTACATGCTGCGGGTCACCGACGCGGTGCCGAGGCCGGCGGCGGATCCCAGCCCGAGGAGCGTCAGGGTCGCCACAGGCACCTTGGTGGGCGTCTCGACCCGTTGGGTCGGGAACTCGGGTCCCAGGGTCTTCACGACGGGGCGGGGCATCGGCACCGCCGCGGGAGCCGGAGCGGTAGCGGGAGCGGGGGCCCGCGCGGGGAGTCCGGTGACGAGCACCGTGCTGGCGTCTCCGTCCATCGTGGGGGTCTGGCTGCGGATGCCCGCGTCAGCCAGGGCTCGTCCGACGAAGATCTGGGCCTCGTTGGCGGTCACGGCCCCATCCTGGCGGCCGTCGACGGCGCCGTCGGCCTCCCCCTGGAGGGCCCGCAGGCTCGCCCACGTGAACGCACCGTGGCCCGAGGGATGGGCCGTGGAGAGCTGGCCGGGTTTGGCAGCGGTCCAGCGAAGCACCTCGCCGGGGGCCTGCTTGGCGTAGGTCGGCACCGCGAAGCGGGTGCCTGGAAGCAGGGACTGGCCGTCGCGCCCGGTGCCCGCGTAGCAGGTGTCGAGCCAGAGCACGGCGTGGGGCACCTCTCCGAGGCTGGCCTCCAGCCCATCGACGGACAGGGCCCGGGTGGAGAAGACCTCGGGGTCGGCCATCGTGTCGACGCCCAGCAGCAGGCGGCCGCCGCCTTCGGGCGCTGCAGCCCCGTGGCCCGCCCAGTACACCCACAGGGTGCCGGCATCGCCGACTTGTTCGCGGGCGCGGCCGAGGGCTGCCTCGATCTGCTCCTTGGACGCGTCCGTGAGCAGCTCGATGCGATGGGTGGGCACCCCTCGGCTCGCCTGCAGCCACGTGCGCACGGCCTGAGCGTCGGCCCGGGCGTGGGGCACGTCGGGGAGGAAGGCGTAGTCCTCCACGCCGATCACCACGGCGTAGTCGCCCTCGGCGACCTGACCCGTGTGGACGGGGGCATCGACGGGGGCTGCAAGCGCAGGAAGGAGGAGGGACCACCACATGAGGTGACCCTATCCCTCGCGGAAGTCCATGTCGGGTTCGGGTCGGTTGCCCAGCACGCCATCGATCTCTGCCATCACCTCTGGGGTGAGCTTGTCGAGCAACGCCACGGCCTTCATGTTCTCCACGACCTGACTCGTGCGGCTGGCGCCGGTGATCACCGTGCTGACATGGGGATGGCTCGCGGCCCAGGCGATGGCCAACTGGGCCATGGTGCCGCCGAGGTCCTGGGCCATGGTCGTGAGGTTGCGCACCTTGGCCACCTTGGCGTTCAGCTCGTCGTCCCCCATCATCTTGTCCTTCAGCCACGTGAAGGACTCGAGGGAGAGCCGGCTGCCGTCGGGGATGCCGTCGTTGTACTTGCCGGTCAGAAAGCCGCTCGCCAGGGGGCTCCAGGTGGTGGTGCCGAGCCCTTTGTCTCGCACGAGGTCGGCGTACTCCTTCTCGACGCGGTCCCGATGGAACATGTGGTACTGGGGCTGCTCGACGAGCGGCCCGATCATCCCGAGGCCGTCGGCGACTCGCCATGCTTCCCGGAGCTGGTCCGCACTCCACTCGCTGGTGCCCCAGTAGAAGGCCCAACCCCGGTCGATGATGTGGTTCATCGCCCGCACCGTCTCCTCGATGGGGGTGTGGGGGTCGGGTCGGTGGCAGAACAGCAGGTCGACGTGGTCGAGCTGCATGCGGTCCAGGGACGCACGGGTGCCCTCGACGAGGTGCTTGCGGGAGAGTCCCCGCTGGTTGGGGCCTTGGCCGCCCCAGAAGATCTTGGTGGACACGATGTACTCGTCGCGTCCCCAACCCAGCTTCTTCAGGGCCTCGCCCATCACCGTCTCGGACTTGCCGCCGGCGTAGACCTCGGCGTTGTCGAAGAAGTTGCAGCCGGCGTCGAAGGCTGCCTCCATCGCGTCGGCGGCGGCGTCGACGTCGAGCTGGTTGTCGAAGGTGACCCAGCTACCGAACGAGAGCTTGCTGATCTTCAGGCCGCTGCGGCCCAGGTAGTCGTAGTGCATGACGTCCTCCGAGGGGACGCCCTATCGCCGAGGGAAGGCGGTGGCTGTCGACGGTCAGTGGGGCGCTTCGACGAGACGGACGAGGTGGTGGGACACCTCTCCCTCCGGTCGGTTGCGCCACTGCACGAGCAGCTTGCCGTTCCGGACGCCCTTGACCTGGCCAGCGCCCAGATCCGGCTGGCGGAGCTCGGTCCGCATCACCACCCAGCTGTCGAGCTTGATCACCGCGAGGATGCCGCGAGAGATTCCCATGGCAATGAGTTTCTGGGCGGCGCTGTCCACCGAACAGAGCATCCGAAGGTCGTCGTCATAGCCTTGCCAGCCCGTGCAAATGTGCCGAGCCCAGTCTTGCGCCTGCGGCAATTCAATGAAGTAGTTGGCGAGCATCAACGCTCCGTTCGTCGAGGTTCGACGCTACTTTATCCCAAAAATGCTCTCCAGTCCGGTACGTAGGAGATGCAATTTGGCGAAGTCAGGGGTCTCGTGGGGCTTCTACGCCGTCGAGGTCTTCGGGAGCCCCGTCGTCTGCTGGGACCTCGTCGTCGCCGGGGAGTCGGCAGCGACGTGCCGACCGGTCGCACGGAACGAGGATGCGCTCCCCTTTGGGCACCCGCATCGTGCCGACCCGGACCGGGCCTTCGCCGAAGTTCACCCACAGGGTCCACATGCCCGGAGGTACGGCACCGACCTCCACCCGGCGCGGGCCGCGGGTGAGGTAGGCGCCTCGGACCCCCTCCACTTGCACATGGGAGGCATGCTCCTGCGGCGGAGGCTCGGTCGCGACGTTGGTGAGGGGGGGCGTCGGCTGGGGGCCGACGTTGTCGCGGGTGAGCCACGTGGCGAGGACCACGGCGGCCATGCCGACCACCAGGGCGGTCACCACCACGGTGGTCGTCGCCAACAAGCCGGCGCCCAGCCAGTTCACCCGTCGACTGTTGCTCTCCGGCGCTCCAGGGCGCGTGCCCTTGGGCATGGGCATGGTGGTGGCATCCCGTCGCCGCAGGGGCCGAGCCTGGGTGGCGTCGGGATCGGAATCGGACTCCGGCAGGTGGGGGATAGGGTCGAGGCCTTGTCGGGGGACGGGCTCGCTGGTCGGGGGCTGGGACGCCTCCAGATCGGCCATCAGGCGCCGATAGTCCTCTGCACGGACCCGCACGGTGGGGGCGTCGTCGTCGTCATCGTAGTCGCTGTAGTCGGGTTCGGGCGGGGGAGGGGGCTCCACTGGCACGATGCGACTCGCCACGAGGGAGCCCTCCAGGGACGCTCGCACGGGCGGTTGCTCAGGCCAGTCCCGCGAGCCGGCCCAGCGCCGCAGCGTGGGGCCCCCCATGGCCTCCACTACGTCTTCCCAGGTGTCGGCTAGCTCCGTGACGGTCATGCGCTGGTCGGGCTCCCGGGCGAGGAGGGCGCGGCAGATGGAGCGGGCCTCCTCGGGCACGGTGGAGGGGACCGTCGCGATGCGGTCGTCCATCTCGTCGTCCCACTTGGTTCCGTCGAGGAGCAGGCCGTACAAGTCGACGGGCTTGCGCCCCTCGAAGAGCTTCTGTCCCGCGAGTCCCTCGAACAAGCAGCACCCCAAGGCGAAGGCATCGCTGGCGCTGGTGGCAGGCTCCTGCAGGTAGCGTTCGGGGGCCATGTACAGGAACGACCCCAGCAGCATGTGGGCCTCGGTCTGCGCCTGGCGGTCGGCGTGGTCGGCGTGGGCCAGCCCGAAGTCGAGGAGCTTCACGTCGCCGCAGTTGCTGATGCGGATGTTGCTCGGCTTGAGATCGCGGTGGATCAGCTGCAGTTGGCCCGTCCCGTCGGGGGACGGAGTGCGCCACGCGGCGTCGAGGGCGTTCGCCACCCGTCCCACCACCTCCAGCATGGCCCGTGGGGACGGAGGGGGCAGGGCGAGGAAGCAGGTGGACAGGTCTTCCCCGTCCACGAACTCTGTCACGAGGGCGAGTCGACTCTTGTACTGGAGCAGGTCCACCACGCGGATGATGCTCGGATGCTGGAGCAACCCCAGCAGGCGTGCTTCGTCTTGCAGACGCTGGATCGCCTGCGCGGTGGGGTCGATCCCGGGATGCAGGATCTTCACGGCCACGTCCCGCGGCGCTCCATCGGCGTCCGACATCGTGGCCAGGTACACCTCTCCGAAGCCACCCACGCCTATGCAGCGATGCAGCTCGAACATGTGGTCTGGGGGCGTCGTCTCGGTCGTCGGGGTCAGAGGAAGCCTGGGTTTCAGCGCGGAAGAACGTGGCGGCGACGCCCTGGAGAAGTCAGCGCGTCGTGGGTCTGTTCGGGATGCTACCGTACCCGTCAGGGATCGGGGTCCAGCTCAGCGGCCGTCGGAGGGGAACGGCAGCTCCATTCCCCGAGGAGATCCATCCAACGGTAGGACAGGCGGTCTGCCAGGTGGTCCTCCCCGATCGCGCGCTGCAGCGTGGCGGGGGTGGGGGCGACGAGGAGCGCGCGCTCATCGGGCCCGTCCGGACAAGGCACGGTGGCGCGGAGCATGTGCACGGTGGGACCGTAAGGCACCTCCCAAGGGGCGCAGTGCACGAGATCGGATGCGGCCGCGTCCGACCTCGCCCTCAGCTTTGCGATGCACGGAGGCTCCCGGCAGTCCACTCCGACCAACTCGGCGTCCGGGGTGCAGGCGCTCATCGACCTCGAGACGGCGGTCTCGAAACGATCCGGCCACAGCTCCTGGGGCACGGTGGCCGACCAGGCCAGGGTTCGACCCAGGGCGCGAGGCACCCACGGGCGATGGACGGGCTCTGGCTGACACGACAGCGTCCGGGGCGTCGGCGCCAGCATGGGGTCCGGGGGAAAGTGGCCGCTGGTGCACACGTCGCCGCGGCTCGAGACGGCCACCCAGCCACGGTCCCGGGCATGGGCCGTGGCGAGCGTGGCCATGCGCGCGTTGGTGCCCGACACCCAGGTCCACGTGTGGTCGGCGGGTCCGGGGAGCACGGCCACCAGGCCGACCTCTTCGCCGTCGAGGTGGACCGCACCGATCTGAAACCCATCCTCCTCCCGGCGCAGGGGCACCAGGGGAGCGAAGCGGGAGGCCAGCAGGTTCGCTCCTGGGGGACCGACCACGATGTAGTCCGCATCCGGTCGGTCGAGGGCCTCCCGGTCGGTGATGAGCCGCAGCCCGTGGCGGCGAAGGGCGAGGGCCCGGGCGGCCTGCTGGAGTGCCGGGGTGGCGTCCGGACCGGTCGGGAGCACGACCGTCGCCAGGCGGGCGTCCTGGGCTCGAGCGGTCTCCCAGTGGTGCACGACTCCCCATGCGGGGGCGTTCGGCTCGCGCGCCAGGGGCTCCAGGCTCCGAACCAGCCCCCTCGCGAACGACTCGAGGGTCGGGTAGCGACGGCGCTGGGTGCGGTAGGAACCGAGGGCGTCGTACAGGGGCACCACGTACCGGAAGCCTCGGGCCACTTCGTCGGCGAGGCAGGCGCGGGCGACATCCTCTCCATGGCGCTGCTGCACGAGACGGCAGGTGGCCGCGCGGACCAAGTGCTCCTCCATGGCGAGCTGCCAGGTCACGTAGGCCTGCCCCTCCATCGCCTCGGCGATCGGTGGCATCAGGGCTTCTTCCAGACGATCGAGCCGGTCCTCGGCGGCAGCCAGGGTCGGCCTCACCAAGGAGTGCCCGAACTCGTGGAGCAGCAGGTTCTCGAGCCCCAGAGCGAGCTCGGCGTCGGCCTGCCAGCGGAGGGTGTTGGAGACCTGGTAGCGCTCCACGCCTCCGTCGGTGTGCACGGTGACGCCGTGGTGGTGCGGCCCCAGGGTGGGAATCACCAGCACCCGGTACGTGGCCGGGTCGCGGGCGCCGTAGAAGGTCTCCAGGTCCCCGATGGCCCCCGGGGTCGTGGCCCGCCGAACCCGGGCGAGCTCGGCGGCGTGCATGGGCTCCATGGCCTCGAGGAAGCCGTCGAGGTCGGCTTCCATCGTGAAGCGCTGCACGGCGTTCCGGTAGGCCTCCAGCCGCTCGGCGGAGCCGGCCCGCTCGACGTAGTACGCGGGCAGCGGACCGCGGGGAGCCCAAGTGACCGGTTCGTGGTGCAGGGCCCATCCGACGGGGGCGTCGAAGGTGAAGCCGGCCCGCGCCAGCTGGCCCGCGAGCTGCACGGCCCGGTGGTCGCGGAACGGGCCGAAGTGGGCCCGGAGCGCTGCCCGGTAGTCGGGCAGGCCCGCCATCCAGTCGTCGTCGTCGGCCTGGGCCAGCCACATGGTGATGGTGACCGCGAGCACGCGCCGATCGAGGGCCACCTCGACGTCGGCGGTGGATGAGGGGGCGGCAATGGCTGCTGGGCTCGCGAGGAGTGACCCCACGAGCGCCAGCGCTGCGACCCGGTGCCCCCCGAACACCGATCAGGGAGCCGTGACGTCGCCGATGGGCGTCGTCTCGACGGGGGCGTCTGGCTCAGCCATCGGCAGCTCGGTGGTCGGGATGTCGTCGCCGGTGGCCCAGGCCGTCATGCTGAAGCTCCACTTGTCGGACATCTTCACCTCGCCCGAGACGGGGTCCTGGCCCTCGGCCTCGGGGCGTGCCACCATGGTCTCGGTGATGCAGTCCCGGTCTTTCTTCTTGCCCTTGGCCCAGATGCGGCACAGCGTGACCTCGAGGGGGTAGCCCCGGTCCATCACGCTGTGGGGGGCGGGGCCCCAGGTGACCTCGAAGGCCACGTTCTTCTTGCCGTCGGTCACGGGGCCGAAGCGGCTCGTGAAGGGCTCGCCGGCAGCGTGCACAATCTCTTCGGACCACTTGCCGGAGGCGACCTCCACGTGGATGTCGGCGGCAAGAGCAGGGGCCAGGAAGAGGGCGGTCAGCATACGAACTCCAAGGAAGGGTAGCAGACGGAGGGCGACGCCGGGTCGGGCGTGAGGCCGTCGGCCTGGAGGACACGCGAGGCATCCTGTCGCGTCCCCTCGCTATGCAGGCGGATGGTCGACGGCCGGCAAGGAGATCGTGAAGCGCGCGCCGCCTGGGCTGCTGACGTCGATCCGTCCTCCGTGGGCCTCGACGATGGCCTTCGTGAGCGCCAGCCCCAGGCCCGTTCCTCCCTCGCGCTTCGAGAAGTAGCGATCGAACACGTGGGGCAGATCGTCGTCCAGGATGCCGGGGCCAGAGTCCGTGACGGTGATCCGCACGCGGTCGTCGACCCTCGTGACGACCACCGCGACCCGGCCATCGGGGCTCGCGAAGGCCAGGGCGTTGCCGAGGAGGTTGCGCAGGGCTGTCTCGAGACGTTCTGGGACCGCGAGGACCTGCTGCGGCGTGCCGTCGACGTGGATCGAGGTGGAGGGGTAGCGTGCATCCTCCGCCAGGGGCGCCGCGAGGGCGGTGGCCAGGGCGAGGACGTCGACCTGCTCCCGCTCGGCTCCTTGCAGACCCGCTTCGGCGCGGGCCAGCTCCAGGAAGCGGTCCACGACCACCTCCATGCGGCTCGATGCGTCGGCGAGGACCCGCTGGAGGCGCTCCTTGCGGTTCCCCTCCACCGGTCGTTCGCTGGCCATGGCCTCCGCTGCGGCCCGCACGGCGGACACGGGGTTCTTGAGCTCGTGGGCGAGATCGGCGGCGAAGGCGGCGTTGGACTGGTTGCGGGCGTCCAGGCTCGACAGCAGCTCGTTGAACGCCCGGGCCAGGTCGCCGAGCTCGTCCTGTCGGGGCAGGTGCACGGGCTCGGTCGAGGCCTGGCCCCCAGCGCGGGCGACCACTTGGTCCCTCAGGGACTCGATGGGCCGGACCATGCGCCAGCCGATCCACAGGGCCAGCAGGATCCCGACCGCCAAGACCACCGACGTGAGCGCCGCCAGCTGGAAGCGGTCTTCGTACAGGGAGCGAACGAGACGGCGGGACCCAGCCATGGCGTGGACCACCCGACCGTTGGGCGAACGAACCGCGGCGGTGCACACCAGGAGGCGGTCGTCGTCCCGCACATCGCAGCGCGGTGCGGGGACCGGAGTCGCGGCCAGCACCTCGGGACGCCCAGAGAGGGGGCCGAGGCCGGCATCGAGGGCGGACAGTCTTGGCGCCCCGTCGGGTCCCCACAGCAGCGGCGATCCGAGGTCCTCGAGCCAGCGGGCCTCCGCGTGGTCGGCGTCGACCGTGACCACGCCGTTGGCCTCCAGGATACGCACCCGCAGGCGGCGGGTGGCGGAGACCTCCTCTGGGTCCGCGCCGTCCGCCACATCCTCGACGGCCTCTGACAGCGTGGCCTCCAAGGAGCGCACCTCGCTCGACTCGCTGAACCCCGAGCCCCACACCCAGATCAAGGGCAAGACCACCACGCCCACGACGATGAGGAGCGCCCGGTAGCGGAGGCTGCGTGGGTTGAGGCGATGGGCGCTCAACGGGACGACCGGAGAAGGGGGCGCCTCAGCGGTCGCGCCAGCGGTAGCCGGCCCCGATCATCGTCTCGATCTCGTCGAAGGAGGCGTCGATGGTCTCCATCTTGCGACGGAGGCGCCGCACGTAGGTGTCGATGAGCCGCTCGGCCACCACGGAGTCGTCGCCGCGGATGCGCTCCAGCAGTTGCTCGCGGGAGAGCACGATGCCGGGCCGCCGGGTGAGGGTGCACAGCAGGCGGAACTCGGTGACGGTCGTCTCGAAGAGCTCGCCTCGGTATCGAGCCTCCATGCGCTCCAGATCGAGGGCGAGCTCGCGGCAGGTCTGCACGGTGGACTCTTCTTCCGCGGTGCCCCCGCGGAAGGACTCGCGACGGACCAGGGCCGACACCCGGGCCAGCAACACGCGGGTGGAGAAGGGCTTCACCACGTAGTCGTCGGCGCCGAGCTCGAGGCCCAGGGCCTCGTCGATCTCGGTGTCGCGGGCCGTGAGCAGCACGATCGGCACCGTGACGCCTTCGTCCCGCAGCTTCCGGCACAGGCTGAAGCCGTCGAGCCCCGGCATGTTCACGTCGCTGACGATGAGCTGTGGGTCGCCCTGGCTGGCCTTCTTGTGGCCCTTCAGGCCGTCGCCGGCGGTCTGTACATCGTGCCCTGCGTCCTCCATCGCCATGGCGAGCATGTCGAGGAGGTTCGGGTCGTCGTCGATCAAGAGGATGCGTGCCATGACCGCACGGTAGCACCCCGGTGTGAAGTTCGATTGAAACGGGACGAGGTGTGGGGATGAACCGTGGGGATCGTCCGTTGTCGATGGCGGTGTAAGGTCGCGGTCCGGCCCATCGTTGAAGGGGCGCGACACCCCCGGAGGTCCCCATGCTCTCGCTCGTCCTGCTGCTCGCTTGCTCCACCGTCGACCACCAAGTGGAGACCGACATCGAGCCCGACGGCCAGGCCATCCCCATGAAGGTCCGGGCCGCGGAGCCTGGAAAGATGCTCATCGCCACCGCCCCGGACCGGGGCGAGCCGGTGCGGGCCAAGGTCGTCGACCACACCCGTCCGACCGACGCGATGATCCAGCGCTTCGACCAGTGCTACGGCATTGGCCTCGACCTCGACGCGGGGCTCCGCAAGAGTCGGGGTACCGGAGGCCTTGGCAGCAAGGGCACCGGCACGGGCGGTGGTGGGTATGGGTCGGGCAGCAGCAACAAGGCGAAGCCTCGGACCACGGCTCGGCCTTCGCCTCGTCCCTCTCCGACTCCGTCCCCTTCGCCCGACCCGTCTCCTGCGCAGGCACCCCAGAAGGCCCCGTCGTCGGGGCCCGTGGGCGGTTTGTTCGATGGGGTCTTCGGGGGCAGCGCCGAGCCGGCGGCCCAGCCCACCGCCGACGCCCCTGTGGCGGCGGCTCCTCCGGCCGAGGCCGAGGTTGTCACCGAGCATGCCCCCGAGAGGGAGGCGGCGCGGCGCGAGGAGGGCAGTGAGGCGGGCGAGGGCGACGGAAGGGGCCGCGATGCCAACGGCCAAGCCGAGAAGAAAGAGAAGAGCAAGAAGGACGACAAAGCGGGTCGTGGGGACCTTCGCGATGCGCTCGACGCGGTGGGCTACCTGGCCGACGATGGCGACGATGCCTGGAACGACCGTGCGGCCGCCGTGGACGAGGAAGAGGTGGCCCGGCCCCTGTTCGACTGGGGCGCCACCGTCTACTTGTCCAACGACGACTCCATGAGCCTCGCCAGCGCTCAGCGCTTGCTGTACAGCCTCAAGCGCCAGGTGCGCCCGGCGGTGTCCGAGGTGCGCCCCCACGAGCTGCTCAACTACTTCAGCTTCGACGTCGCCCCCATCGACGACGGCCGCCGCTTCAGCGTGCTGGGTGGGGCCGAGCAGGTGGGCGACAAGCTCGCCGTGTCCTTGGCGGTCCGCGGAGCGAACCCGCCGCGCCAGCCCCTCGACCTCACCGTGGTCGTCGACCGTTCCGGCTCCATGCGCCAGGAGGGCCGCATGGACTACCTCAAGCGGGGCCTGCGGCAGATGGCGGACACCTTGCAGGAAGGGGACCGCGTCGACATCGTGCTCTTCGACTCCAACGTGTGCTCGCCCCTCGAGAACTTCGTCGTCGGCCGCGACGACATGAGCGTCCTGACCACCGCCATCGACCACATGCGGCCCAAGGGGTCGACGGACCTCGATGCCGGTCTGCGGGAGGCCTGGCGGATCCAGGATGCGCGGGAGACGACCCCCGGCACCCGCAACGCTCGGGTCATGCTCGTCACCGACGCCCAGCTCAACTCGGGCAACGTCAACGAGGACCTGGTCAGCGAGGTCGGTCGCCGCTTCGACGAGAACGACGTGCGCCTGACCGGCATCGGCGTCGGTCGGAACTTCAACGACACGATGCTCAACAAGCTCACCGAGAAGGGCAAGGGCGCCTACGTGTACCTGGGCAGCGAGGCCGTGGTGGACCGAGTCTTCGGCTCCGGTTTCGACAGCCTGACCCGGACCATCGCCCACGACGTGCAGTTCAGCCTCGAGCTGCCAGGGTCCCTCGCGATGGAGCGCTTCTACGGGGAGGAGTCCAGCACCAACGCCGCCGACGTGCAGCCCATCCACTACTACGCGGGCACCACCCAGCTCTTCCTCCAGGATCTGGCCATCCTGAAGGGACGGGCCGTGCTCTCCGACCCCATCCGGATGCGGATCAAGTACCGGGACGCCGAGACCGGCGAGCCGAGCGAGGAGGTGCTCCACACCACCGTGGGCGCCCTGCTCGATGGCGACAGCCACAACCTGCGCAAGGGCCACGCCCTGATGGCCTTCGCCGACGTCAGCACGGCTTGGGCCATGCAGGCGGACCCCTGTGGCGCGCCGCTGCAGACCTACCGCCAGAAGGTGGCTTCGCTCACCGACGATGCGGAGATTGGCTACACCAACAGCTTGATTGGTGGCCTGTGCGGGGTCGACATGACCACGGTGGTCGAGCCTGGCGTCGCCTACAAGGTGAAGGTCGACTCCGACACGCCCATCGGCGAGGTCGGCCTGGTGTGTGGTGGGGTGCGGTTGTCGGAGCGGTTGTCGGGGAGCGACACCGTTGCCAATTTCGGTGATGTGACGGTCGGAAGCTGCGTGGTCGAGCTGCAGGGCAACGTGCCCATGAGGGCTCGGGTCGATGTGCCGGAGACGGGTGGCGACATTCGCTGCATGGTGCGGGGCGGTCGGTTGTCCTGCGGCTGATGGGGCGGCTCCTGGTGGGGGCCCTCGGGGCTGGGCGCCGTAGGCCCAGTTAGGGCGGCGCATGCAACCCTTTCAGCAGCTGACCGTGGCCGAGCTCCCCGAGCGACCCCACCGACCCCACCCGTACTTCGACTTGCCTGGGGAAGAGGTCGTCGTGCCTTGCCCTTGGGGCCCGGTGCGGACCCACCTTCGACGGGCGGGGAGCGGGCCGCCGCTGCTGTTGCTGCACGGCCTGATGACCGCCGGCTACTCCTGGCGCTACGTCATCGAGCCGCTGGGGGAGCACTTCTCGCTGTACATCGTCGACCTTCCTTGCGCGGGCCGGTCCGAGAAGACCCAGCGCGGCACGACGCCAGAAGACGTGTCGGCCTGGCTGTCGGCCCTCGTCGATACCCTCGGCGTTCGGGGCGCGGCGGTGATCGGAAACTCGATGGGGGGCTACCTGTCGATGGGGTGGGCCCTGGACGACCCCGGAGCGATGTCGCGGCTGGTGAACCTCCACAGCCCGGGCTTCGTGGAGCCTCGGCTGTATGCGCTTCATCACCTGATGGGCCTGCCGGGGACCCGGCGGCTGCTGCGGGCGTTGATCGCCTCCGACCCCCGGCGGTGGGTGCAGCGCAACGTGCACTACTACGACGAGTCGCTGAAGTCGCTGGAGGAGCTCGACGAGTACGCCGCCCCGCTGCTGGGCCGCGACGGGGCTGCGGCCTTCGCCCGGGTGCTGCGGGACAGCATGAGTCCGTACGCGATGAAGGACTTCCAACGAAGGCTTCGGGGGGAAACCTTCCCTATCCCCCTGCAGCTGGTGTACGCCGCCCAGGACCCCGTGGTGCCCCCTGGCTACGGCGAGCGGTTCGTGAAGCTCGTGCCGGAGGCCGAGCTGGTGCAGCTGGCGGAGGGCTCCCACTTCGCCCACGTGGATGCCCCCGAGGCCTTCTGCGAGGCCGTGCTGCCCTTCCTGCTCTCATCCTGAGGGGGGTCAGACCGGAAGGGGTGAGGGATGGGGTCCCAGCGGTGGGTGGAGGGCGTGCTGGCGGACGCCGAGGTGGGGCGACCGGGTGCGGGGGCCCCGCCGGCCTCTATCGACTGCACCTCCGACTCGGCTGCTACCGACCCCGGCGGCCCCTTCCAGTCCTTCCGGTCTGACCCCTCCCGGTCTGACCGACCCCTTCCGGTCTGACCCCGCTTCCGCCGGGTGCTTCGGCGGGGGGATGGAGGAGCGTTCGGGCGTCCTGTTCGAGGAGGGGCGGGCGCGGGTGCTCCCGCGGCTGCTGCGCAGGGGCGGATGATGTCCTCCAGGCAGGTCGGCCGGGTCGGCCGGCCCTGACGCCGGGGGCGTCTCGGGCCGTCCACCCGGCGACAACCTGCCTTCCGGGGGCGGCATGCCAGCCCTTGGCCGGGCCTGACGCTGCTGGCGTCTCGGCCCGTCCAAAGACTGCGGCATGCCGCAGGGGAGGTGGGGCGACCGGGTGCGGGGGCCCCGCCGGCCACTTTCGACTGCCCCTCCGACTCGGCTGCTACCGACCCCTTCCAGGCCTTCCGGTCTGACCCCGGGCCGTCCACCCGGGCCGTCCACCCGGGCCGTCCACCTTTGGGCGGGCCTGACGCCAAGGCGTCCCGGCCCGGTCCAGGGCTGACATGCCCGGGGGCATTCTCAGGGCGGGTCTAGGGCTGCGAATGAGGCCAGGTCCGCACCTGCCCGAAGCCGCTCTGAGCCCGCCGAGACTCCCGCCGATGCGCGGGCCTCAGTGGCCGAGCTGGACGCTGGTCCCAGCGGCGAGTGGAGGGCGTGCTGGCGGACGCCGAGCGGGCGTGGGCCGGTTGTTCTGCGGGCGGAACGGGCTCGCCACCGACAGCATCAGCCCCAACACCTGCCTACCCGTCGCTCGGGCAGATCTGCCCCGTCGCGTCGTACAGGGGCTGGGTGCTCGGAGCGAAGTTCCCTTCCGGCCAGTTGACCTGCCCGACCTCCCACACCTGCTTCCAGTCCATCACCTGGCTGCCTTCCCACACTTTGTTGCCGGCGGCCCAGATCACCACCTTCGCCGTCACGACGAGGTCGCCCTGGGTGGCGTAGTAGTGCACACGGACCGGGTACGCGCCGTCCGCAGGCAGGTAGATGTTGATGTTCTCGGGGCCGTAGCCGCCACGGTCGTCGACATCGAGGCGAGGGTCGTCGTCGGTGCCGCTGCTGCCCCAGTCCGGCGGATCGTCGGCGTTGCAGAAGTGCATGTCGCCCTCGATGTCCCACATGGCGGTGTCGACGCCGTTCAGAAGGTGCAGGTCGAGGTCGGCGAGCGCACCGTCCCACGACAGCTCGACCCGGATGTCGTCGAGGGGCACCACGTCGAGGGTGCACAGGGCCGGAGCGCTGGGCGTGCCCAGATCGTTCTGGACGGTGAGGAGCACGTCGTACTCCCCCGCCACGTCGACGGGGATGGTGATGGTGGGCTCGGCGCTGGCCACGACGTCGACCATGGTCGCGCTGCCGGCAGGCACCCGGGCCGTCTGCCAGCTGTAGGTCAGCGGGTAGGCCTTGGCGGGGTCGGAGGAGCCCGAGCCGTCGAGGGTGACGGCATCGGGGCCGCTGATCTCCACGGTGGACGGGCAGTCGGCGATGACCGCCTCGGGGTAGCCGACGCCATCGCCGCCGCCGTTGCCGGTGAGCGCGACCCGGATCTCGGACTCGTCGGGGTCGTTGCTGGGGATGACCAGCTCGCCGTCGTCGCCTTCGTTCGCGAAGAAGGGGGTGTAGGTGAGCACGACGGGCACGCTGCCTTCTTCGAAGCCCTCGCCGCCAGGGGTCGGCCCCGCGGCGATGGCGAAGGCGGGGCTCCCCTCGATCCGTAGGGTGCCGAGGCGCAACGGGGCGGTGCCGACGCTCGCGACCTGCAGATCGGTGCGGACCTCGGTGTCGCCGAGGTCGACGTCGCCGAAGTCGATGCTCAGAGGGTCGACCTCGATGTCGGGCGTGGGGGGCTCGATGCCGCGCCCACGGAGGGGCACCTCGATGCTGGGGGTGTCCTCGTCGTTGGACAGCAGGGTGAGCGTGCCCTCGTAGTCCTGCAGCCCTTGGGGCTCGAAGGTGACGATGTACGTGTTGAGCTGGTCGGGCTCGAGGCTGGTGGGGCTCTCCGCCTCCAAGGCGAAGCCTTCGCCGTCGAGCTGCAGCGACAGGTCGAGGTTGGCGCGCCCGGCGTTGCTGACGAACAGCTCCATGGTGGCGACCTCGCCCACGATGACGTCGCGGGGCTCGGCGCCCCGGACGGGACCGAGGGTGTCTGCCGCGGACGTCCAGCTCTCGAGAGCCGGCGGGGTCACGCTGATCTCGGGGTACAGCGTGCGGATGTTGGTCTCGTTGCCACTGCAAGCAGCGACGAGGGCGAGGAGAGGGAGGGCGAAGCGCATGGTCGTCAGTCCTCGATGCACTGGCGGGTGGACGAGTCGGTGAGTGGCTCGTCGGAGGGAAGCACGGCGAGGTCGTCGACCACGTACATGCCGATCTCCCACACCTGGTTGTAGTCGATGTCTTGCTGGGCCTCGTGGACCAGGGTGTCGCCGGACCACACGCGAATGGTGGCCGTCTCCAGCGCGCCCGCGCCACCGCGGGCGAAGTAGTGCACCAGCAGAGGGTAGGCCTCGCCGTCCGGGTCGCGCACCGCGATCACCTCCGGGCCGTAGCCCCCGCGGTCGTCGATCTCGCTGCGTGGGTCGCCCTTCGGCCCGTGGCGCCCCCAGTCCGGTGGGTCGTCGCGGTTGCAGTAGTGCATGTCTTCCTGGGGGTTCCAGGCGTCGGCGCCGGGGCTGGACAGCACGTGCAGGTCGAGGTCGGCGCTGGGGCCCGACCACGACAGCTCGACCCGCAGGTCGTCGGGACCGTGGCAGGCGGCGAGGGCCAACAGCAGGGGCGTCCAGCAATGCATCAGTTCTCGATGCACTGGCGGCGGGAGGAGGGGAGGGGCGTGCTGGCGCCGGGGTCGAAGGTGCCGTCCGGCCACGTCACGCTGCCCACGTCCCACACCTGGTTGTAGTCGAGGGCCTGGCTGCCTTCGTACACCTTCTGGCCCCCGGCCCAAACGACGATGGTGGCGGTCTCGATGGCGCCTGCGCCGCCGCGGGCGAAGTAGTGCACCTTGATGGGGTAGGTGCCGTCGACGGGGGAGGCGATGTTGATGTTCTCCGGCCCGAAGCCGCCGCGGTCATCGATGTCGAGGCGGGGGTCGTCGTCGCTGCCGTTCTCCCCCCAGTCGGGTGGGTCGTTCTGGTTGCAGTAGTGCATGTCGTCGTCGGGGTCCCACATGTCGGCCTGGTTGTCGTTGAGTACATGCAGGTCGAGGTCGGCGGACGGGCCCGACCAGGACAGCTCGACGCGGATGTCGTCGGCCGGGATGATGTTCATGCTGCAAAGGGTGACAGGGCTCGGCGTGTCGAGGTCGTTGTGCACGATGAGGGTGACGTCGTAGGTGCCCGCCACGTCGACGGGGATGTCGATCTGCGAGAGGTCGCTTCGGACCACCAGCACGTTGGTGGCGCTGCCCAACGGCACCCGGGTGGTCTGCCACGTGTAGGTGAGGGGGTAGAGCTCCTGCGGATCGAAGCTGGTGCCGCCCAGGAGCCGCACGGTCTGGGGGCCCACGATCTCCACTGTGCCCGGGCACGGATCGATGATGGCCTCGGGGTACTCGAAGTCGCCGCCGCCGTTGCCGATGAGGTTCACCCGCGTCTCGGGCTCGTCGGGGTCGTCGCTGGGGATGACGAGCACGCCGTTGTCGCCGGTCTCTGCCTGGAGGGGCTCATAGAACATGACGAGGGGGTAGGTCTCGCCCGGGCCCATGGCGAGTCCCGGCTGGGGGGCGGGGTCGACCCGGAACGCGGGGCTGCCTTCCACGGTGACGGTGCCGATGCGGAGGGGGGCGGTGCCGACGTTCTGCACCACGGTGTCGAAGTCGATGCCCTCGTCGCCCATGTCGACGGTGCCGAAGTCGATCGTCTGGGTGTTGAGCTCGATGTCGGGGCGGGGCGCGTCGATGCCCTTGCCGCGAATCGGAACCACGATCTCCGGGTTCTCTTCGTCGTTGGACGTGAGCACCAAGCGGCCGCTGTACTCGAGGAAGTTGCCGGGGGTGAAGGTGACCACGAAGGTCTCGAGGGCATCGCCGTCGATGGTGGCGCCGGGCTGGTCGATGGCGAAGGCGTCGTCGCCTTCGAGGGCGATGCTGACGTCGAGATCGGCCCGGCCCGCGTTGCTGACGAACAGCTCCTGGGTGCCGTACTCGCCGAGGATGACGTCGAGGGGCTGCTGGCCTGGGGCCGGTGCCAGGGTGAGGGGCTGGGGCGTCCATGCCTCGAGGGCCGGCGGGGTGACGGCGATCTCCGGCGTGAGCACGCGGATGGATGGGGTGTCGCCACCGGAGCAGGCTGCGACGATCGGCAGCAGCCAGAGGAGGGGACGGAGGGAGGCGCGCATGGGGGACTCCAGGCGGGTTCGACGCATCATGACACCGTTTCTAGCCTGTCCGCAGCGCGACGCACGAGCGGAGGGGTACGGCGCGGAGACGTTTCGACGGCCCCCGACCTTCACGGAGGGTCCATCAAGGAGCGGCGGGTCCTCGGGCCGCGGGTCATGGTGCAGCCAGCGACGGGGTGCGATCGAGCCCCGCCGGAGGACACATGGACGCTCTGACCGCACCTTCGCAGCCCCGTCCCCCCCGTCGTGTGCGCCGTTGGATCCCCACGTTGGTGCTGGGGATCACCGCCTCCGGTGCCGTCGCCTGCACCGGCCCCCGCGAGGCGGGACCCCACGAGGACGAGTTCGGCAAGGTCATGTTCTGGGAGGTGGAGAGCCAGAACCTGGTCTCCGAGGGCTGCACCGACGCGGCGGCCTTCCAGGACGCCCTGACCCTGCCTCCGCTGGAGGAGGGCACCTTCTTCATCTACGAGCTGGCGGACGATGGTCAGACCGCGGTGGGCATGGACTGCACGGGGCTGGATGCGGACGCCTGTGAGCCCGTCGGCGACATCGTCTTCGAGGTGAAGGGCAGCGAGATGGTGTCTGAGATGGAGCTTCAGGAGATCGACCGGATCGGGGCCTGCACGGTGTCGCTCCAGGAGACCTGGCGCTTCGTCGACCGTGGGGAGGACGGCACCATGGAGCTGTCCCTCGTCTTCCCGTTCGATGGCCCCGATGTGGACTGCGACACCCTCGACGCAGGGATCGCCAACGAAGGCGACAACGGCCTGGGCCTGGGATCCTGCGAGGTCGCGTTGAGCGCCGAGGTCCGCTTCGCCCTCGCCGATTGAGGGGCTCGCCATCGCTTCGTGCCTTGGATGTGTAAGCTCGGTGCCTCGTCCCCCGTTCCCCCGGCGAACGTCCTCTGGAGGCCCTGATGTCCCGCTCCCTCGTCGCCCTGCTCGCCCTCGTTCCCGCCGCTGCGCTCCTGCTCGGCCCCGACGCCGATGCTCGGGACAGCTTCCCCGAGGGCGAGGTGGTGTTCCGGCCCTCCTGCTTCGGGGAAGAGCTCGAAGAGGAGCGGGCGATGCCGACCACCGCAACCAAGGCCATGCCGACCGGCGCGAACCGAGGCAAGAAGGCCAAGGGCGGCGGGGGCATTGGCGGGCTCCTCGGATCGGGCAAGAGCGCGGGTCAGGCGCCCGCGGCGCCGTCCAGGCCGTCGCCGGCCCCGCCCCCCCCGATGGACGCCGGCGCGCCGGTCGAGCTCGCCCAAGCCCCCGCCTCCGAGGCCTACTACGGGGCCCTCGACGACGCCTCGGGCGCGCCGGACGCCAAGCCCTCGAGGAAGATGCAGAAGGAAGAGGACGAGGCAGAGCGGGAGCCGTCCCGCGGCGACGTCGCCAAGGACATGGAGACCGGCGGCGACGCCACGCGGCTCGAAGCGGTGGACGTCCCCAAGGTGGCCCGGCAGGTCATGGACTGGGGCGCCAAGATCTACCTGTCCAATGACGACTCCATGAGCCTCGCCGCCGCCCAGCGCCTCCTCTACGCGGTGAAGCACGACGTCTGGTTCGGGCCGGACCAGGTTCGCCCCCACGAGCTGCTCAACTACTTCTCTTTCGACACCGCCACGCCGGACGCCGACCAGACCTTCGATGTGCTCGCCAGCGCCGAGCAGCACGGCGACACCCTCTCGGTCGCCCTCGCGGTCAAGGGGGCCACGCCCGAGCGCCTGCCCCTCGACCTGACCGCCATCGTCGACGTGTCGGGCTCCATGAACGCCGACGGCCGCATGGACTACACCAAGCGGGGCCTCCACGTCATGGCCGACCAGCTCGAGTCCGGCGATCGGGTAGACATCGTGATGTTCGACGACGGCAAGTGCGTGCCTCTCGAGAACTTCGTGGTCGGACGGGACGACATGAGTCTGCTGACCCGGACCATCGACGGCCTGCAGCCCGACGGCGGCACCGACCTCGATCTGGGCCTGCGGGAGGGCTACCGCGTCGCCAAGTCCCACAGGGAGACGAACGGTCGAAACCGTCGGGTCATGCTCATGTCGGACGCGATGATGAACACCGGCGACGTCAACGTGAACACCGTCAGCGAGATCGGAAAGTCCTTCGACGCCGACGGCATCCGCCTGACGGGCGTGGGGGTCGGTCGCGACTTCAACGACCAAGTCCTCGACATGCTCACGGAGAAGGGCAAGGGCGCCTACGTCTACCTGGGCAGCGAGGCGGTGGTCGATCGGATCTTCGGCCTGGGCTTCGACTCCCTGACGCAGACCATCGCCCACGACGTGCAGTTCGAGCTGCAGCTCCCCGACTCCCTCGCCATGGAGCGCTTCTACGGCGAGGAGGCCAGCACCAACGCCGAAGACATCCAGCCCATCAACTACTTCGCTGGCACGTCCCAGGTCTTCCTGCAGGATCTGACGCTCCGCAACGGCGACCCGAAGCGCCGCGACCCCGTCGTGCTCACGGTGCGCTACACCGATGCGCAGACCGGCGAGCCCGAGAAGCGCGTCTTCAAGACGACCGTGGGCGCCATGCTCGACGCCGACCCGCACAACGTGCGCAAGGCCCGTGCACTGATGGCCTTCTCCGACGTGCTGCTGATGCAGTCCATGCACATGGGCGCCTGCGACGAGCCCCTGGCGACCTACGCAGAGCGTGCCGGACAGCTCCCCGACGACGCCGAGGTCGGCTACGTCAACGGCCTCCTCACTCAGATGTGTGGCGACTTCGAGCTGCCGAGCGTCGTGAGCAGCCGCTCGGTGGCCTACAAGGTGAAGGTCGACGCCGACATCCCCATCGCCGAGGTGGCCCTGCAGTGCAACGGCAGCCGCTGGAGCTCCCCGATGTCCGGCTCCACCACCGTCGCCAGCTTCGACGCCACCCCGGGGGCCTGCGAGGTCACGCTGTCGGGTCAGGTCGACATGACGGCCGCGGTCGACGTGCCCGAGACCGGCGGAGATGTTCGCTGTGTGGTTCGCGGGGGGCGTCTCGCCTGCATGTAGGCCCCGCCTCGAGCCCCATCAGGACGCCCGCCCGGCTCGAGCCGCGGCGGGCGTTCTCGTTGGGGGGGGGCTTCCGCCGCCATGGCTCGTCGCCGCACGTCTCGGTCCGTCGCGGGGGTCGCATGGGTCCGGCGGACCGCCGTCGCTTCGGGTACAACGCCCTCGACCCCGGAGCGCCCGATGCCCTCGTCTCTCCTCGTGCCGACCCCCGCCGACCTGGCGCGCCTGTGGATGCTCCTGGGTGCGGTGGCATGCGGCATCACGGAGGAGACGGACCGCGCGGAGGCCATCCTTGCCCTCGAGAGCGACTCCTTGGCGGGCGCGGACGTATACGACGTCGAGTGCAGCGTGTGCCACGGCCTGAGGGGCGAAGGCGCCAGTGGACCCACCATGGCGGCGGCGGTGGAGCCCCACGACCGCGCGTCGCTGGTCGACGTGCTCCTGGAGGGCGTGGGCGACATGCCCAGCTTCGAGGAGCTTCCCGATCAGGACATCGCGGACGTCGTCACGTACCTCGACGAGACCTGGTAGCCACCTCGCTCAGAGCAGGGTGGCGGTTCCGAGCGCCAGGGCCGCCAGCAGAACCACGGTGCCGGTGAGGAACGACAGTCCGCCCACGAAGAGCAGGGCGGTCCACCATGGCAGCATCGCCGACCCGGACAGCCCCTGTGCCTGTCGCTCTGGATCGGACAGACGGCGGCGAACCGGCGGAAGCGTCGGCGCGCACGGCTCGTCGAAGGTGCCGTCGGGCTCGTCGGGTACGTCGGGGAGGTGCCCTGTGCGCTCCAGGGCCTCCTGGAGCGCGCGATGGAGCGCCCCGGCGTCGCACGGGCGGAACACGGGCCGTGGGTCGAGGGCCAAGGCGAACACCTGCCGCAAGGGCTCGGGCAGATCGGCCTGCTCCAGGGCGGCGGGGCTCGGGGTCGCCCCCGTGGCGTGATGGAAGAGCACCGCGGCGAGGGCGTAGACGTCGCTGCGAGGGTCGTCGGCGTCCCGACCGAACGCCCGCTCGGGGGCGACGTAGGGCTCGGCGTGGGGGTTGTGGCCGAGGGCCACGGCCAGGCCGAGGTCGACCAGGCGTACCTCTCCGTTCCGGTCGAGCCAGAAGCTGCTGGGCTGCAGCTCGCCGTGCACGACGCCGTGGGCATGGAGGGCAGCGAGGGTGGGCAGGATGGCGTCAGCGAGCTGCGACAGGCGGTCGAGGCTCGGGAACAGGGACGGCGCCAGTGGCTCGTCGTCGAGGTCCTGCAGGACGACGTACGATCCGTCGGCAGCCACCGCCAGAGGGCGGGCCAGGCCAGGATGCAGGATGCCGAGGCGCTCCGGATCGACCGCACCCACGGTGGCCCGAAGGCGGACGACCTCCGCGGTCACGGCGTCGAGGGCGTCGAACACCGTTCCGGCTCGGTCTCGCTGCACCACCTGCAAGAGGTGGAAGCGGTCGTCGAGGACCTGGCCGACGTCGGGGGCGGAGGAATGGGGGGGCGTCTGGAGCATGCCTAGACCCAAAGCAACCCTCGTGCCAGCCTCGAGGGGCCCAGAGTGCACGTTCTCCCGTGGGCGGGGCAGATTCGGGACAAGAATGCCGCGGGCAGTGGGCCAACCCGTCCCGACGTCGTCCCTTGGCGGTGTGCCGTCGGGGTCGCGGTCGGGTGTGGACCCGTTAGACTGACATGTCAGTCTATTTGGAGCTGCGGACCATGAGCGACCTTCCCGAGCTGCCCGAATCCTCGTCGTCCGACTCGGAGGAGGGGGGGCCCCCACGCCGCTCCGCTTGGGCGCGCCTTGGGCGTCGCGTCACCGACCGGGTCCGGGAGGCCGTGGAGGATGTGGTGGAGAGGGCCAGTGAGGTGGCCGACCCCGATGTCCTCCTGCTGCGCACCATGGGGGGCCTCGTCGACTTGTCCGCACGCCGCTACGCGCTGGATCCCGGAGCGCAGTGGCGCGCGGGGGAGCCGCTGAAGCTGTTGTTCGCGGGCTACTCCGGGACCCGCAACACCGGCGCCGACGTGCGGGTCGAGGAGATGATCCGTCAGGTTCGGCATCTGGTCGGGGACCTGCACTGCGAGCTGTCCATCACCACCATCGATCCGGAGCTCACGCGGGGCTACTTCCGCACGGTACGGCAGCTCGAGCTGCCCCAGATCTTCCCCCGTTTCGTCTTCGACACCGTGCACGAGGTCCACGGCGTCATTGCGTGCGAGGGCTCGATGTTCAAGTCGAAGTTCGCGAATGCGCTGTCGACGTTCATGGTGGGGGCTCTGGGCTGTGCGTCGGCGGAGAACAAGTTGTCGGTGGCCTACGGCGGGGAAGCGGGCGACATGGATCCCGAGCTTCGGAACCTCGTGGGCAAGCACTGCCAGCAGTCCCTGGTGATCTGCCGCAACGAGGCCTCTCGGGACGTCCTCGGGGAGCTCGGGGTGCCCACGGAGTCTGGCACCGACACGGCGTGGACCTTCGAGCCCGCCCACCCGGAGGTCGGGGAGCGGCTGCTTCGAGATGCTGGATGGGACGGCGTGCAGAAGGTGCTGGCCATCGCCCCCATCAATGCCTTCTGGTGGCCGGTGAAGCCCGACGTGCGCAAGGGACTGGCCCACTTCGCCACCGGGGCCTTCGCCGCGGACCACTACAAGTCCGTGTACTTCCATCGCTCGGGGGAGGACGTCGACCGGGCCCAGGAGTCCTACCTTTCGGGCATCGCCGAGGGCTTGCGTAGGTTTGAGTCACAACATGACGTGTTCGTGGTCCTTGTGGGCATGGAGAAGCTGGACCGCAGCGCTTGCGACCGGCTGGAGGAGCTCATCGGGCGCCCGTTGCCCCGGTTCATCAGTGACGAGCACGACATGTACGAGATGGTGAGCATGCTCCGAACCTGCCACATGCTGCTCTCCAGCCGCTACCACGCCATCGTGTGCTCCATGCCAGGGCTCGTGGCGTCCGCCGGCATCACCATGGACGAGCGCATCGCCAACCTCATGGACGACCGGGGCACCCCGGAGCTCGCCCTGCGGGTGGACCAGCCCGCCCTGGGTCGTGCCGTGCACACGACCCTGACGAAGCTCCACGACGACGCTGAGCCTCTCCGCGCAGGCATCGCCGAGACCGTGGTGGAGAACCTCGAACGGATGGGGCGGATGGGGCAAGTGTTCGTGGATCATCTGCGGGAGCGTCATCCTGGCTTCCCGTTGCAGGAAGAGCTGGGCCTCCACGGCGACCCATGGGCCCACCTACCGCCGCTGTCGGAGGCCCTTCATCGGCTGATTGGAGATGTGCGCCCCGACGTGCTGCCTCGGCTCAAGGGCACAACGCGGGGTCGTCCCACGTGACCCAGATGGGGCTCGCCCACGCCAGCTCTTGGTCCGGGTACTCGGTCGAGCCCAGGCTGCCTCGCACGTAGTAGACCCACTCCCCCGCTTCCCCGGGATGAGGGATGGTCTTGCTGTGCCGGTAGGTCTCGGTGGGCACCTTGCCGCCGTTGATGGGGATCTTCCGCCAGGAGGTGCTGACGCCGCCTGGGGTGTGCAGGACCTGTGCGTTGAACAGATCGACCTGCTGGATGTCCATGCCGGCGAGCAAGTCGACGTCGAGTTCGAGGCTGCACGACGTGGTGGTGTGCGTGCCCCCCATGTACACGGGGGCGAGCACGGGCTGGCTCGGGTCGGTGAGCTTCACGTCCATCCACGCACGGATCCCCGTGGTGGCGTACGTGCGCCTCGCCCGCAGGGCGTCGAAGATGCCATCGCGGGGGGTGGACTGCCCGTCGGCCACCACGAATGCGAGGCCACCAGGCTCGTGGTGCCGCGCGGCGGGCCCCGTCGCGCCCTGGACGCGGTCGTCGTTGCCACCAGGCTGCTGCCCGTGGTTGTCGCTGTTGCCGACGAAACCGACGTGGGCGCCCTGGGCGAGCCCATAGCGGATGGTCCAGCGCTTGGGGTCCGCACCGTCGAGCCAGGTGCCTTCGAAGCTGTCGTTGTGGGCGGCGCGGGCGCTGAACACCTCGACGAGCCGAGCCTGTTGCTCGATCAGCGCTCGGGCGGTCGCAGGGTCCGGGTCCAGCTGGGCCAACAGGTCGGCGAACTCGCCGCTCCAGTCGTATTGAAGGTCCCAGTCGAGGTTGTCCGACTGGTGGCGGGACATGTGGGGGATGGTGACCATGTCGTCGAGCTTGTCGGGCTCTCCCCAGCCGCTGGCGATCAGGAACAGCGGGAGGCACTGGGGAGCGAGATTCGTCGCGGTGCCGGGCAGCATGGGCAGGTCGAGGGCCGCCGGCACATCTCGGTAGACCACCACACGGTGCAGGCGGCTGTTGTCGACGTCGATCCCGTTGCGCAGCTTGCGCTGATGGGCATGCCACTCGAAGGCGGGGAAGATGCTGAAGCCGGGATGCTGGTTCACGATGTCGAGCTGCTGCAGGTTGCCCCACCAGTCGGGGATGTCTTCGACGATGGGCCCGATGTCGCAGACGCCGCCGGGGCGGAACGGGTCGAACGCGGGGTCGGTGGGGAGCGCGTACCCCGAGTGCGCCACGGCATGCTCCGAGGCGGCCCCGAACTGCAGCCCCATCACGTCTTCGAGGTAGCGGTAGGCGAGCTCCGTGCTCGCAACTTGGAAGCGGTGGTCTCCCCCCGCCGACGTGGGAAGAAAGCGCGCCGAGGCGAAGGACACCGGGTCTTCCGTGACGCCTGTGTGGAAGTGCAAGTCGCCGGCGGCCCGTCGCATGTCCGGTGCGTTGCGCCAGGTGCGGGTCCAGTGGCGGATCACCGTGAGGTCGGGAAGGTCGCTCCCGGACACATCGGCCTCCACCGTCCATGCCCCGGGCCGATCGAACGGCAGCACCACGGTCTCGGTCCAGCTGCCGTCGTAGGTGAGGTCGTGGCTCCAGGCTGCGGTCCCCGTGGTGGCGCTGCGGGCGCTCAGCACGATGGGGGAGGAAAGGTCGGAGGTGTGCCCGGTGGGGTTGCCGTGGTCGTCGAGCAGGACGAAGTCGCCTCGAACGACCTCTCCCCGCGTCGCGTCCATGGGCATGTTGACGCGCAGGAAGGTGGGGGGGCCAGCCGTTACCTCGAGTCCGTCGATGAACTCGGGGTCGAGGGCGTCGAAGCAGGCTCCTGGCCACGTGGTGTCCTCGCGCCCGAGGCAGCTGGTGTGGGCCCAGCGGATGTTGGGCTTGTACTGACTCCCCGTCCAGTCGGTGGCGCGGGTGGGGGCCGTGACCTGCATCTCGACCAGGACTCGGTCGCCGCCCTCCAGGGTGTCGCCCTCCTCCAGCCAGACCCCCATCCGTGGCACCTGGAGGATGGAGTCGACCTGGTCGCGGATCGTGCGAGCCAGCTGAACCTCTGTGACGGTGCAGGACCCATCGGCGTTGTCGCGAACACGCCACGCCTGCCACATGCCGAGGGTGTCCTCGCGGTCGTACGGGCAGGTCGCGTCGGCGTAGTCGATGCCGCCCGCCACGATGCCCGTGTCGCCCGTGGACGCTGCGGTGTGGGGCACGCCCGTGTGGGTATCGCCGGTGTGTGAGGCGCTGGTGTCGCTGGCACTGGTGTCGCTGGTGTCCGCCACGGCGGTGTCGGTGGTTCCGGTGTCTCCGGTGTCCGACGTGGGAGGCACGATCGGCACGTACGGCGCATCGACCACACAGACCCGTGCGGCGCTGAACGTGCTGTGGTCTGAGGCGACCTCCTCCTCGGCGCTCGCGGGTGGCCGGAGCTGGGGAAGCTCGATCTGGAGCACGGAGCGATCCACGTCGTAGCCGAGGCTGAGCAGAGGGTCGTCGTCCGGCAAGAGCTCGGGCAGGCCTCGTCCGATGACCAGTGCGTCCTGGGGGAGGGCCACCTCGAGGGACAGTCTTGGCACCCCGTTCCGCCCTAGGCGCTGGCCTACCCCGATGGAGGCAGGGGACATGGTGGCGGTGCCCGGCGTGGCCATCGCGCCCCATCGTGGGTCCGTGTCGCAGCTCGGGACCTCGAACGTGCCGGCCTCTGCGGGCGACGAGGCCAGGAGCCACGTCGACGCCGCGATGGAGGACAAGAGAGGGCGGAGGTACAACATGCAGCCCGAAAGTACCCCGAGTCGCAGCGAGGCGCTCCAGATCTAGGTAGCGCTGCGGTCACTGAGTGCTAGTGGCCTGCGCCCCGCGGAGGACCTTGTGTCGTTTCTGAACACCTTCTTCGAGCAGCTGGACCGCCACGCCCACAAGGCCTTGGTGACCGAAGTCCACGGAGAGACCCTCGTGCCCGCGACGGGCGCGGACCTCGCCCGCCTCGTGGGTCGGGCACGCGGTACCTTGCGGGCCCATGGGGTGGCCGGGGACCGGGCCGTGTTGGTGGCGCCGAACTCGATCCGCTGGGTCGCGACCGATCTCGCGCTCCTCGCGGAAGGGCGCATCGTCGTGCCGATGTACGCGCGGCAGGACCCTGCGGAGCTGGCGCAGCAGATGGCCGACTGCGACCCCTCGGTGGTGATCTGCGCGACGCCGGAGCTGCTCGACGGGGTTCGAGGTGCCTGGCCCGAGGTGCCCGGCATCACCTTCGACACGCTGTTCGATGGGACCGTGGAGCCAGTCGTGGAGTCACCCCTCGACCTGGCCGACGATGCGGACGTCACCATCATCTACACGTCCGGGACGTCGGGGCCCCCCAAGGGGGTCGTCTACCAGAGCCGGAACGTCGACTACATGCTCCCGAAGACCGCCGAGGCCATCGGGTCGATGATGCAGCTCGGCGAGGCCGTCGATGGCGACGACCGAGTGTTCCACTACCTGCCGTTCTGCTTCGCAGGGTCCCGCGTCGTGCTGTGGACATGCCTGTTGCGTGGCAATGGCATCATGGTCAGCACCGACCTCGACAACCTGGCCCAGGAGTTGGGCACCGCCCGTCCTCACTACTTCCTCAACGTGCCGATGCTGCTGGAGCGCATCAAGAACGGGGTGGAGAAGAACTTGCGGCAGCAGGCGGCCCCCATCCAGTGGGTGTACGACGCCGCCACGCGGGCGTGGGCGCGGCAGGCGTCGGGTCATCCCCGCCGGCGCGACACGCTGGTGCTCGGGCTCGCGAGGCGCCTGATCTTCACCCGGGTGCGGGAGCGCATCGGGCCCAACCTGCGCTGCCTGATCTGCGGGTCGGCTCCCCTGGGGGAGGACACGCAGCGTTGGTTCGAGATGCTGGGCTTGGCGGTGTACCAGGTGTACGGCCTCACCGAGACCACCGCCATCGTCACCATGGACCGGCCGCCGGAGGTGTGGGCCGGCAAGGTCGGGCGGGCCCTCGACGGTCAAGAGCTACGCCTCGGGGAAGGGGGAGAGCTGCAGGTGCGCGGCCCCAACATCTTCGACCGGTACTGGCGCCGAGAGGACGCCACCCGCGATGCCTTCACCGAGGACGGCTGGTTCCGCAGCGGAGACCAGGCGCAGCAGGACGCCCACGGCGTGTGGCGCATCGTCGGACGGGTCAAGAACATCTTGGTGCCGACCTCTGGGCACAACGTGGCGCCCGAGCCCATCGAGCAGCGCATCATCGAGTCCATCGAGGGCGTGGAGCAGGCCGTGCTCGTCGGCCATGGCCGGGCCTACATCGCGGCCCTGGTGTCGGGAGAGGGGGTCGACCACGCGACCCTGCAGGCGGGCATCGACCGGATCAACGAGGGGCTGCCGCACTACCGTCGGGTCCGTCGGTTCGCCCTGGTGTCGGAGCCCTTCACCATCGAGAACGGCCTCCTCACCGCCAACCGCAAGCTGAAGCGAGGGGCCATCGAGGAGGCGCATGGCGCGCAGATCGATTCGTTGTATGCATAGAATCGGCGCATTGTGGTCCTTGTGGAGCCGGCCTGCGTCGAGGGCCGCCTACAAATAGACTGACATGTCAGTCTAACGACGATAGCGGTCACCGGGGACCTGGCATGGACTTCGTGGGCAAGACGCTGAGCTGGCGACATGTAGGGAGCGCGCTCGAGGTGGAGCTGCACCGAGCACCCCTCAACGAGATCGGCACCACCACCCTCGAGGAACTCGAGGAGCTCGCGGCCTACGTGCGGTCCGGGTCCTCTGGGGCACGGGCGATGATCTTGTGGTCCAGCCGTCCCGGCTTCTGTGCGGGGGCCGACCTGCGGGAGCTGCACGCGGGCTTCGTCGAGCGTCGTGCGTCCCAGGCGGAGCGCCTGGAGCGCCTGGTCGGGGAGGGCCCCCTGGGAAGGGTGCTGGCCCGTGGGGTCCGACGGGCGACGCGTCCGCTGGTGCGTCGAGAGATCCGTTCTTTCATCCGGCGGATCCACGCGGTGATGGACACCCTCGACAGTGCTCCGCTGACCACCATCGCGGCCACCCACGGTGTCGTGTTCGGAGGGGGCTTCGAGCTGGCGCTCACCGCCGATCTCATCGTCGCCGAGAAGAGCACGCGGTTCTGTTTTCCCGAGCTGCGCCTCGGCATCGTGCCGGGCTTCGGTGGGGTGCCCCGTCTCGAGCGAGACCTCGGCAACGCCATGGTTCGCGACCTGCTGCTCACTGGGCGCTCGCTCAACGCACGGCGCGCCCTGGCGGCCGGTCTCGTGAGCCAGGTGGTGCCCAAGGGCGAAGGGCTGAACACGGCCCGACGGGTGGCGGAGCAGGCGAGCAAGTTCGACGCCCACACGTCGGCGCGCGCCAAGTCCTTCCTCAAGCCCATTCCGTCGTCCCGTCTTCAGGAAGAGCAGCGCTTGTTCTGCGAGCTGGTGCTTCGCCCGGAAGTGTTCGAGGCCCTCGAGCGCTTCGTGACCGACGACTCCTCGCAGCCCTACCTTCCCTGAATCGCCCTCGGAGGCCCCCCGTGGTGGAGCAACTCAAGCAACTGGCGGTCCGCCGCTTTGGTTCGGCAGCCGAGGCGCTCGGCCCCGACGACGATCTGTTCGACACGCTGGGCATCGACAGCCTGCAGGCGCTGGACTTGCTGACCGACCTCGAAGAGGCCTTCGACGTAGAGATCCCGGACTACGAGATCCAGGGCGTGACCACCCTCGGCGGCTTGGCGACCGTCATCGGGCGTCACCGGTGAGCGCACCCGCCCCAGCGACCATGCACGTGTCGGGTCACGACAACCTCGGTGACCTGCTGACCGACGCGCTGTTGACCCACCCCTCGCGGGAGGTCCTGGTCGAGGCACGCCGCAAGCAGGAGGTGTCGCGGCTCACGGCGGCCCAGGTGCTCCTGACGGCCCGCCGACTCGCTGCCTCGCTGCAGGCCCACGGCGTCGGGCCCGGGCGCCGCGTGGCCATCCTGATGTCCAACCAGTCCCGGTGGCCCATCACGGCCCTGGCGGTGTTCTTGGCCGGGGGCACCCTCGTGCCCCTCGACTACAAGCTCACCGGAGAGGAGCAGCGCGCGCTCCTCGAGCACAGCGGGGCCGACGTGGCGGTGCTCGAGTACGGCGAGTGGCGCAAGCACCCGGACGGCGTGGGCGAGCGGGTGGTGGTGGTCAGTGAGGCGCCGGAGGGCGAGACCGACGTGCTGCGGTGGGATGCTCTGGCCGCCGGTGGCGACCCCGACGCTCGGGTCGTGCACTCCGTGGGCCGCGACGACGTCGCGTGCATCGTCTATAGCTCGGGCACGGGGGGGCGACCCAAGGGGTGCATGCTTCCTCATCGTGCGTACCTGACGCAGCTGGAGGCGCTCCTGGAGCGCTTCCCGATGGCGGAGGGAGATCACTACTTCTCCATCCTGCCCAGCAACCACGCCATCGACTTCATGGTGGGCTTCGTGGGCCCCTTCGTGTGCGGGGCCACGGTCGTGCACCAGCGCAGCCTGCGGCCCGAGCTGCTCCGCTGGACGATGCGTCGCTACGGCATCACCCACATGGCCATCGTGCCCCTGATCCTCACCGCCTTCGAGCGCCAGGTCCGGGAGAAGTTGGACGAGGCGAGCGGGTGGCAGAAGATGGCGTTCGACGGTCTGATGCGGGCGAATGCGTCCCTCACGGAGCGGGCGCCCAACCATGCGTTGTCCCGTCGACTGCTCAAGCCGGTGCACGACGCTTTCGGTGGAAAGCTCCGGTTGCTGTTCTGCGGAGGTGCGTTCACGGACCGCGCCCAGGCCGAGTTCTTCTACGGGCTCGGGATCCCCGTCGTCATCGGCTACGGCCTCACCGAGGCCTGCACGGTGGTGAGCGTGCACGGGCTTTCGCCCTTCCGGGCGGACGGGGTCGGTCGGCCCGTGGTCGGGACCGAAGTCCGCATCGACGGTGCCGGTGCCGACGGCGTGGGGGAGGTCTGCGTCCGCGGCGAGACCCTGATGCTGGGCTACCTCGACGACCCCCAGCAGACCGCGGAGGTCTTGCGGGACGGCTGGCTGTACACCGGCGACCTCGGGTACCTCGATGCCAGTGGGCACCTCCATCTCGTGGGGCGCCGCAAGGACGTCATCGTGACCCCCGGGGGCAAGAACATCTACCCGGAGGACGTGGAGCACGCGTTCCGGGATGTGGACGTGGAGGAGTCGATCGTGTTCGCCGCCAACACCCTGTGGCCGAAGCGGGAGCTGGGGTCGGACGCTCTGGTGCTGGTGGTGCGGTCCGAGCTCGGCGACGAGCCCCTGAAGGCGGCCCTCGGCAAGGCCAACCGCGGCTTGGCGGACTTCAAGCGGGTGAACGGCTGGCTGCGCTGGGACGACGACTTCCCGCGGACGGCGTCGATGAAGATCAAGCGACCACTGCTGGCCAAGGCGGTGGGAAGCGAGCGCATCCCAGGAGATTTGCAGCGGCTGTGACGGCGCGGTGGCCTGGGAGGCCCAGCCGTCCAGTAGCTCCTTCTCGTGTACCCTCGGGGTGGAGGATTCATGAAACGCGCCCTGGCTTGTCTGTCGGTCCTCAGCATGCACTGCGGTGGTCCCTCTGCCGAGCTCTGCTTCAGCGTGGGTCCGCCCTGCGGCCTCACGGTCGACTTCGAAGATGGAAACCTCGATATCGGGACGTATACGGTCGCGATCGACACCGCAGCGGGTCGGACGACCTGCGACTACGTCGTCGAGCCCCCAAACCATCAAACCCGGGACGAAGCGGAGGCGGCCGACGATGCGCTCTTGGATTGCCAGGCCGACGACAGCTGCCCGGAGGACGACCGGTGCACCGGGCCCGAGACCGTGTACCTGCGGTCGGGCAGTCTGACGGTCGAGGGGGACTCCGAGTTCGTCACGGTGTCCATCGAGAACGTCGCGACGGGGGCTCGGTCCGAGAAGGACTTCCATCCGAGCTACAGCGAACACTCCCAGGAGTGTGCCAACTGCGTGGTCGCAGCCGACTCGATGGCCCTGCCGTAGCCAGGGTCGCGCAGGCGCCCGTCGGCGGCAGGACGTTTGGTGTGCGGACCCTTGCTGAGCGTCACAGGGTGGGCCATGGGACGCCTCTACGCCCCTTGTCCTCACGCCGCCGTGACCTACACCTGCCACATCTGGATGGGACCTTGACGAGACCGCTGCGCATCCCCCTCGCGATTCCTGTCTTCGCTGCCCTGACGGTGCTCGCCGGATGTGGGGAGGAGCCCAAGGGCACCCCGTCCGACACGGACACGAGCAAGACGCTCGACACGGGCAGCAGCGACACGTCGCTCCCCACCGACACCGACACCGGTCCGGTCACATCCACCACCGACACGCAGAGCTCGGACACCTCGAGCACGGCCTCCACGGGCGGCACGGGCGACACGGGCAGCACGACCATGGGCCCTCCGACCAGCGCACTCAGGCTGGCCACCTGGAACGTCGCCCGACTCGATGAAGAAGGTCAGGGAGACAACCCCAGGACCGCCGACGACCTCGCGCTGTTGGGCACATACGTGGATCGACTGGAGGCCGACGTGGTCGCGCTTCAGGAGGTGCGCGGGGTCACCGGAACGCAGACCATCTTCCCCGGCACGGATTGGAGTGCGGAGTGCGAGAACCGCGACTCGTCGCAGAGCGTCTGCGTGGTCTTGCGTGAGGCGTCCGGCTGGAGCTTGACCCGAAACCCCGACGTGACGGCGCTCAACGACAGCGACCCGAACCTCCGACAAGGCCTCGACGTCACGATCTCGAGGCCAGGTCATGACGCGCTGCGGATTCTGGCGGTGCACCTGAAGTTCGGCTGCTTTGTCGGTGAGAGCTACACGGATTGCGGCGTGTTCTTCGAGCAGATCGCGGTCGTGGAAGAATGGATCGACGCGCGGGCGGCGGCAGGCGAGGCCTATGCGGTGCTGGGGGACTTCAACCGCTTCATGACCGCGACCGACAGCGCGTGGCTCGAGCTCGACGACGGCTACCCCGTCGGCGCAGACCTCACCCGCTCCATTCCCCAGGGGACACCCACCCCTTGCTGGAGCGACGTGTTCACCGAGTTCATCGACCACATCGCCCTCGACCCGACCAGCACGGGCTGGCTCCAAGCCTCTGATCAGCTTGTGTACGACGAGACGGACTTCGACGCCTACTATGAGCGGCTGTCGGATCACTGCCCGATCTGGGCCGACTTCCAGGTGCCCGAATCGCCCTGACGCCGGCCTTCGTGGGGCCCATCGACCGATGGTGTCAGGATGCACGAAGATGCCGAGGGGCAGGTGGTCGGGAAGGGCGTGCGGGAACGGCGATGCCGCGACCTATGCGACGGCCGAGTGCCCACGGTCCCGCATCCGGGCTGACCCCGCCGATCTCGATCGGGCCTCGACGGACGTGGCATGGGCTACGCCGCCCACGATGGGGCCACGGTCACCGACTGGCTTCTGCGGTACAGACCCCGGACGCGGACCCTGACGGCACGTCGAAGTCGACCTCGCTGCCGGCGTACGCGAGGGTGTGGGTGCCCGCATCCAGGCCCTCCACCGTGCGCATCACCGCCGGGGAGGTGCAGCTGGGCAGTCCGAGCTGGCGCTGGGTCGGCGTGTACTCGGCCCAGGCCGACACCTCCAGCACGCCGCCCTTGGTGCGCACGACGCAGTCGCTGTCGATCAGGGTGTGCTCTGCGATGCAGCCGAAGTCGACCAGCAGAGGGCGGTGGTCCCCATCCGCGACATCGGTGGCGGGTCGGCGAGGGCGATGGCGTCGTCCCCGAGCCTGGGGCGTGTGCCTGGGCTACGAGCGACCATGGACCCCTCCGATGCGCGCGACATGACGCGCTTTCCAGACGACTCCATCGGCGACCAGCTCTGGGAACTGGCCAGCTCGGGGGTTCTGCTCTCGGAGCCCCGCGGTGTCACCTTCACCATCGACTTCCCTACGATCACCTCGGTGGCCGTGTTCCTTGCCGATCTCGACGAGACGTTCTCCGACCGGCTGCAGGACCGCATTGCGGGCCAGGCCCTCGAGGTGACCCTGATGCTCGTGCTGGATCACGCCACGCTCTGTGCCGCAGAGGCCGAGCTGGACCACCTTGCAGAGGCGAACGACGCCGAGATGATGGGCTGGGTCACGTGAAGGCGTCCGGGGGCTCGTCGCTGCGGTTGCCGACGTAGGCCCTGGCTTCGTACCCCTTGATCTACGCGGGGGCAGCGGTGGGCATCGTGACGCTCCAAGAGCGGCGTGACTGGCGCGAAGCCTTTCCCGTGTGGGCCGTCCTCCTGAGTCCCATCGCCATGCTGGGCGGTGTCACGCAGATCGCCACGACCCGGCGGGCCTACACGACCTGGGACCGCAAGCGGCACCAGGCGACCGTCCGGGTCACGCCGTGGGTCACGCCGGATCGCGCTGGGCTCTGGCTCTCGATGCCCATGTGAGAGGAAGGGCGAGGTCCGTGCTGCAGGTCTGCGGTGTCCACGACCTGCTAGAGGTGGCGATCGACGATGCTCCGCACAGGCACGCGGGCCTTCATCTCGCGGAGGTTGTCGTACATGCCCCCCACGGCTCGGTTGAGGATGGTGAGGTCCGGCACCGGCTCCCACCAGTGGGCCCGCTTCATCGCCCACGGGAGCAGGGTCTTCACGCGGCCACCGAGGTCGGCACGGCCGTAGTCGAAGGCGACGTCCTGCATGAAGGGCTCAGCGAGGGCATCGATCCACTGGTCCCACTCCTCGGCGGTCATCCGGTGCTCGGGGCGCATGCGGCCGATGTCGATGATGCTCTCGTTGAGGCCGGCGTAGTTGCGTTCGAAGGTGGCATTCAGCAGGGTGCGCAGCTTGCCGAGCATCGGGTCTTCGAAGGGCTTGACGCAGCCGAAGTCGTAGACGACGAGGGTGCCGTCGTCTCGGTAGGCGAAGTTGCCCGGGTTCGGGTCGCCGTGGATGGTCTTCAGCTCGAAGAGCTGGCGGGTGAGCATGTCGGCGAGACGGAGGCCCACGTCGTCCCGTAGCTGCTGCGGCACGCCCGGGCGGCCCAGGTCGTGGAGGGGCTTGCCGGCCTCGTAGGTGAGGGTGAGCACCCGCTTGGCGCTGCGCTCGCCGATCACGTCGGGGACAGCGACCTTCTCGTGGTCCGCGTGGAAGGCACGGAAGTGACGGACGTTGTCGGCCTCGTTGCAGTAGTCGAGCTCCTCCTCCATCCGGTCGCGGAGCTCGGCGAAGGTGGCGTCGATCATGCGCTTGTCGACCTTGACGAGGCCGCCGAGGCGCAAGGCCAGCTTGACCTGCTGCAGGTCGGAGTCGAGGGCCTGATCGACCCCGGGGTACTGGACCTTGACCACCACCTCGCGTCCGTCGTCGGTGCGGGCTCGGTGCACTTGGCCAATGGAAGCTGCTGCGAACGGCTCTCGGTCGAAGCTCTGGAAGAGCACCTCCGGTGCGTCCCCCAGCTCCTCGGCGATCACCTCCGCAATGACCTCGAAATCCATGGGCGGGGCTTCCCGCTGCAGGCTCGTGAGGGCTTCGGTGATCTCCGGGGGGAACAGCTCCTTGGCGGCCGACGCCATCTGCCCCACCTTCATGGCGGCGCCCTTCAGCTCCCCGAGGGTCGCGGCGATGCGCTCACCGCTCGCCTTGCGGAACGAGCGCTCCTCCTCCTCGGGGTCGCCGCCGATCAGGGACCGGGCCCTGCTCTTCGCATAGCCGGTGGCAACGGACGCAGTCATGGAAGCAAGCTTGAACAGTCGCTTGCCGCGGGCGGGGGGCTTGGCCATGCGGGAGGATACCCCGCCGGCTCCTCGGCTGTGGCCGGCGTCCTCGCGCGGAAGCGTGCGCCGGGTGTACGCTGGCGAGCGATGCCCTTGTCCGACGACGACGCGCGCTCCGATCTGAGCACGGTACCTCCGCCCCCCGAGCCGGGCATGGAGGTCGGCCCCGATGTGATCGAGACCTACGTGCGCGCCGCCATGCACTCGGATCGGTCGCCGGGCACGGTGCTGGCGATCTGCCACCCGCTGCGGATGTACAAGGTGCCTCGCCGGCTGCTCGCGGTGCTGGAGCATCGCGGGCATGACGTCGAGGTCGTGGAGACCCTCCCGGACCGGGTCGCGAGCGTGTCGGGGATCCGCGATGCGCTGGTGGAGGCCCACAGCCGTGGGAAGCCCCTCGACGTGCTGGTGTTCTCCGGCGACGGCAGCCTTGATCACCACGTGCTCGTGGCTGCGTACTGGGCGTTCTACCCAGAGCTGGTCCAGGAGAAGCCTGGATGCATCGCGGTGGAGGAACCCACCACCGAGGAATGGCGAGGGGTGCCCGATGGGCTGCGGCACGCCTTCCTCGAGCCGCGCCCCGATCCGGGGGACTTGGCGCCCAGCGAGGCCAACATCCAGCGGCTGTGGGTCATCCGTCGACGGATCGAGCGGGCGGTGCGGGCGGGACGGTCGGCACGCCGCATCGCCAGCCGTGCCCAGCTCGACGAGCAGGACCCCCGGCTGCGGCTCGCGGTGTTCGCGACGCTCTTCCCCCACCGCGTCACCTGGTCGGCCCACGGGTTCGACCTGTCGGGCCTGGCCGAAGCGACCCAGGAACAGGCGTTTCAGGGCCTCTATCCCTTCATTCGGTCCATCGGTGTGTACCCGGCGGGCACCGCCGCGGACAACGCGCTGTACGCGGGCATTCCTGGGTATGGCTTCGCCCAGGCGGTCCGGTGGCTGGAGCGCCTGGGGCTCGACAGCATCCGGGACCGATGGGAAGAGCGCACCCTGCAGCACTTCCTCGAGGTCTTCGAGGGCGGGGTGGTGGTCCCCGGACGCTTCAGCGTGGTGGCCTTCGACGGCGACTGGTCCGTGTTGTCGAGCCATGCGGCAGGGGGGCCGGGCGGGGGGTCCTTCTTCGCGGCGGATCTCGAGTCCAAGACGGGCGGGTTGCTTGGGTACTTGGCCCGGATTCCCGGGATGATCTGGTTCGACGGAATCCTCGGGAACACCCACATTCACCTCTCGGCGCAGGATGTGAACGGGCAGGTGCGCGCCGAGCACTCGGGGCGTGTGGTGGAGGCGCTCTACACGAACCGCGCCTTCATCGCTGGGGTGGGCTCGGTGCCATCGACGAACCCCACCGGGTTCGCGGGCCAGAGCTCCCTCGTGGTCGCGCCGCCCCTCTTGTACCGCGACGCCGACGACCGGCTGGTCTTCGACTTGTCCGGCCTGCTCACCTTCACCGAGGGCATCGTGAAGGGGGTCCTGGGGCGCCTGATGCATGCGGTGGGCCTCGGGGTCGGACGCCTCGCGGGGGGCGGGCGCTTCTGGTTCGCCGCCCCCGAGCACCAGATCACCCTGCAGGAGGGCGAGTCGGCGCATCTCGACTTCCTGGGCCCCGACCTACGCCCCCGGGCGGTCGCCACTCAGGTCAGCGGGGACCCGTACCAGGCGTGGAAGATGGCGGTGCGGGTCGCGTGGGGGCCTCTGCCCCTCCTGTCGGCCCCGGACTCGCTGTTGATGGCTGCCGCGCAGCGTTCGCTGTCGCGGCTCCGGGAAGCCCAAGGGTTCCAGCTTCGCACCGTGTACATCGCAGGACTCGCCTGGTTCCGTCACTTGGTGGGCAGCGAGTGGAACCGCGCGCAGGTTCAGAAGACGGGCCTGTTCATGCCGCCCCGCACGCTGCCTCGGCGGCTGGGGCGAGCGCAGCGGCTGCTTCTGCGAGGCTGGGGGCTTCACGACGTCGGGCCGTTCATCGACACGACGGAGCAGGGGGTCGCCCTCGGGCGCCGCGGTCGCTACGCGCACAACTCGGACCGCACCGCCCACCTGGTGATCCTCAGGGAGCGGGGGACCCTGCTCGTGCGCCAAGTTCGCCGAATGTCCGACGCGATCTACGAGGCTCGGACCACCTACCGCAGCTGGTGGGGCGGGTGGGTGGTGCACGACAGCCAGGTGCGCCGGTGGCGGCCCGGAGAGAAGCCCACCATCGAGCAGGAAGAGCACTACTTCCGCGATGCCACGGCCTTCCGACAAGAGGCGCCGAGCTTCTTCCCGTTCGTTGGGGAGGGCCCCACCTGGGGCGACATGACCGACGAGGTGCCCCACCCACGGCTCGGCGCAGGGGTCTCGGAGGATGCGGAGTCGGAAGCGTTCCGAAGGCCGCCGCCGCCGACCAAGGATGCCGACGACGGCCGCTGAGGGCCTCCCTGGTGTACGCTCCCGCCGATGGGCGCACTCCTGGGACCCTTCTGGCTGAACCGACCCCTCGCTGCGGGCGGCATGGGCGAGGTGTGGGCAGGTGTGCACCGGGAACAGGGCGTTCAGGTGGCCATCAAGTTCCTGACCCGGGACGCCAAGGATCCGGACTTTCGCGCGGCCTTCGACGCGGAGGTCTCCGCGATGGCCTCGCTCGACCACCCCAACGTCGTTCGCATCTACGACTACGGGGAGGTGGGCGACCACGCCAGCGAGAACCTACGCGAGCGGGTGGCCGACGGCACGCCGTACATCGTGATGGAGCAGGCACGCGGCACCTTGTCGGACCGGCCCGACCCGCTGCCATGGCCGACGGTGCACACGGCACTGAAGCACCTGCTCGCGGCCCTTGCCCACGCCCACGCCCGTGGGTTGCTCCACCGCGACCTCAAGCCCGGCAACGTGCTGCTATGCCCCGGGGAGCGGGAGGGAGAGTCGGATCGAGTGGTGCTCACCGACTTCGGCTTCGCCGGGCGGGCGGGCGACCGAGCGTCGGTGGTGGTGGGCCTGACGCCCTCCTACGCGGCCCCCGAGCAGCTGCGGTGGGACAGCCGCCGCGAGGGGCCGTGGACCGACTTGTTCGCGCTGGGGTGCCTTGCCTGGCGCCTGCTGACCGGCGCGCCTCCGTACCAGGCCGACAACGTGGCCCGGGCCCTCGCCAAGCAGAAGGGGGGCCTGCCCCCGCTGGAGGTGGAGGTCCCTCCGGGGGTTCGCGACTGGCTGGCACGTGCCATGGCGCCCCGCCCCATGGGGCGCTTCCCGTCCGCTGCCGATGCGCTGTCCGCCCTCGACGACGCTGTGAACGGGCGACGCATGACCCTCACGGGCATTCCGCGGAGCAGCAAGGACCGGTCGCTGCGTCGGCCCACCATCCACCTGTCCGGGACGGGCCTCGGCCTCATCGGCAAGCGGCACGTCAGCCTCGTCGGGCGGGAGAAGGAGCGCTCCCAGCTGTGGGCATGGCTCCGCGAGTGTGCCCGGGGGCGCTCCCGGGTCGTGGTGGTGCGGGGACCCGAGGGGGTTGGAACCTCCCACCTGGCACGCTGGATGGAGACGCGCGCTCACCAGCGCGCGGGGTTGCTCACCTTGTGGGCCAAGCATTCCGAACGGCGTACCTCGGATGATGGGGTCGCGGGGATGCTGCGGCACGCCCTTCATGTCGACGGGCTCGGCCCCAAGAAGCTGGAGTCCACCGTCGCGTCTCGGCTCCGGGACTACGGCGCGGACCCGGAGGACGCCCACGCCTACGCGGTGGTGCTCACGGGCGGAGGCCGACGTCCCGACCGGATCCGCCGCTTCATCGAGCTGCTGACCATGCTTGGGCGCGGGAGGGTGGTGGTGGTGGTGCTCGACGAGGGCACCCGGGACCCCGAGACCATGGCGCTGGCCCGCGCCATCGCGGAGGACCATCGCCGCAAGCTGATGGTGTTGGTGACCTCGGCGACGAGCCATGCGCGGGAGCGGCCATCGTCGGCTGCCGAGCTCGAGCGGCTGCTGGCGCTGCCTGACGTGACCGACCTCCTGCTGGAGCCGCTCTCGGAGGCCGAGCGCTCCCAGCTGCTGCGGCAGGTGCTGCTCCTCGACGACGCGGTGGCGGGGCAGGCGGCGGAGCTGTCGGCGGGCAACCCGTCGGTCATCCTCCGGATGTTGGACGGCTGGATCGAAGAAGGCATCCTGGAGACGGGGGTGAACGGGTTCTGGCACCTTGCGCCGGGGGCCACCATGGAGGTGCCGGACGACGTGCTGCACCCGTGGCTCGAGCGAGTGGAGCGGGCGCTCGTCGGATGCGAGGGCGATGCCGGGGCGGCGCTGGAGCTGGCGGCGGTGCTGGGCCAGCGCGTGTCGGACGCCTGGTGGGCGGCCGCATGCCGTGAAGCCGGCATCACGGTGCCGGAGGGGTTGATCGCCCACCTCGGTCAGCGGGACCTGGTGCGCCCGGATCCTCGTCGCGGGGACCCCGGCTTCCTGTTCACCGACGGTCGGGTGCGCTCGGCGTTGCTGCGACGTGCCGAGCGCCATGGCCGGCGCCAGCGCATGCACTCGGTGGTCGCGAGTCTCTTGCCCCCTGGCGACCCGACCCGCGCGCCGCATCTGCTGAGGAGTGGCCGGGTGAACGAGGCGGTGCTTCCGCTGTTCAGGGGCCTGATGGCTCGACTGACCGATCGCCCTGCCACCTTCGGCGCCCATCGCCTGCGGGACCTCAGCATCGCCGTGGAGCGGCTCGCCTTGCCCGCCGCGGATCCCCGTCATGGATGGGTGCTGCAGGGGCGGGCCACCCTGGAGCTGGCCCGGGGAGACCTGGGGGCGGCGGAGCGCGCGGGATCGGACCTGCTCGAGCAAGCCCAGGCTCATGGGTGGGAGAAGGGGGTCTCGAGGGCCTACCGGCTGCAAGCCACGGTCGCGCGGCGCCGGCTTCGGCTGGGCGATGCGGTGGCCCTCGCGACGCGGGCGCTGGAAGCAGCACCTTCCTCTGGCGACGAGGCCGAAGCCTTCCTCGAGCTGGCCGCCGCCGAGCGATTGCGAGGTCGCATGAAGGCCGCGTCCACCTACGTCAAGGAAGGGCGCAGCCGCGCCGAGGGGCGGCCCGGCCTGGAGGGGTGGCTGTGGGTCGAGGTGGCCCACATCGGCCTGTCGGTGGGGCGCCACAAGGACGCGGTGCGCGCCCTCTCTCGCGCCCGGGCAGCGTTCGCCAAGGCTGGAGACCGTGGTGGCTACTGCATCATCTCGGAAGGGCAGGGGTGGGCAGCCATGGAGGAGGGCGACCTTCGGGTCGCGGATCAGCGGCTGGCGTCGGCCCAGCAGTCGTGGATCGACATCGGCCAGCGGCGTGCGGCGGTCCGCAGCCTGTTCCGGCGGGGACTGGTCGCGGCCCGTGCAGGCCAGCTCGATCGAGCGATTCAGCAGTTCCGCGACGTCGCGGGGGCCGGGGGTGCACTGGGGGACCGTCGGCTGGAGATGCTGGCGCGGCTCGGCATCGCGGCCGTCCATGTGGCCGCCGGCACCGACCGGCGGGCGTCGGCCACCGTGGGGCTGCTCCTTCGGGACGTGGAGGACGCCAAGCTGGTCGATCCCGCCGTGGCGCAACTGGTATCGCTGGCGTCGGCTCGGGCCCCCGAGCTGGTGGAGCCGGCGAAGTCTCAGCTCCGACGGTTGGGCCGTCGCGCGGAGGCGGACGCCCTGCGCGGCTGACGGGATGTCGGCCTCGAGACCACGCGGTAGGAGGGGGCGTGTCGCACGACCCTGCCCGCCGCCGTCGTCGCTGGCTGCGAGGCTTTGTCCTCGTGAGCGCGGTGCTGTACATGCAGGTCGGATCTACGGTCCGCATGGGACTCGGGATCCCCACGGGGCCTATGTTTCAGTCGTGGCGCATGTACCACAGCCGCGGGCATGATCAGTGCAAACTGACCACCTACCGGCACGAAAAGAGCGGACGGGTGGTGCCCTTCGACTGGGCGGAGAAGCTGAGGTGGCCCCTCGGAGACAAGCGGCGACGCATCGAGGGCGTCGAGGATGCAGAGGACGTGGCCCATCGCCTCTGCAAGACGGTGCGCCGCGGGATGGGCGTGAGCTTGGTGCTGCAGTGCGCTGAGGACCGGCGCTGGGTCCCACCGAACGACACCCGCGGCAACGTGGTGTGCGTCGGGGGGCGTCGATGACGGCGGTGGACCGCTGGGTGGCCCACCTGGATCGCGAGGGAAGCACCCGCGCGGTGGGGCTGATGCGGGTCGGAACGGGCTTGCTGCTGTGGAGCCGCTGGGCGAGTGAGATGATGCCCATCCGGGCGATGGAGCTCGACCGGCTGGCGCTCTCTGCCGCCTTCTACGTCACCAGCACCTTGATGGTGGTGGGCCTCGGCACCCGTTGGTCCGTTCCTGCGACCGCCCTGGTGATGACGGTTGTGGTCGGGGGCTACGGGCTCGACAGCGTGGAGGATTGGGGCCACCATCACACGGCGCTGCAGATGCTCGCGGTCTGGTGGCTCGCGCTGACCCCGTCCGGGCGTTCATGGTCCCTCGACCGGCTGCTCGCGGTGCGACGGGCGGAGGCGGTCGGCGACCCGTGGCCCAAGGAAGAAGGACCTCTGTGGGCCGTGCCGTTGCTCGGGATTCAGGTGTGCGTGCTGTACCTGTGGTCTCTCGTCGACAAGCTCCAGAACGGCATGCACACCGGGGTGCAGCTCGAGCAGCTGTCGATGTTCTACGTCTTCGGCGGCCTGCCCCCGGACGGCTTGGGCTGGATGTACCAGGGCATGGCCTGGGCGGTGTTGGTGCTGGAGCTGCTGCTCCCCTTCGGTCTGTGGTCCCGCCGATGGCAGGGGCTGTGCGCGACCGTGGGCATCGCCATGCACCTGGCCTTCTACGTGATCATCCCCGTCAACACCTTCTCCATGCAGATGATCGTGTTGTACCTAGCCTTCTTCGACCCCGCTCTGGTCCACCGCACCATCGACCGACTGCTGGGCTATCGAACACCGAGCGACACCGAAGGAGTGAAGGGATGACCATCGAGGAGTTCGTGCAGGGCCTGGAGAGCATCGCGCCGTTGCGGCTGGCCGGCAGCTGGGACAACGTGGGGCTGCTCCTGGAGGGGACCCGCCCCGTGAAGCGGGTCGGTTTGGCGATCGACCTGACGGGCCCGGTCGCAGAGGAGCTGCTCGCGGCGGACGTCGATGCCATCATCAGCTACCACCCGCCCATCTTCTCGGGGTTGAAGCGGCTGGTGCACGGCGACCCTCGCAGCCGCACGCTCCTCACCCTCGTTCGGCGGGGCGTGCACGTCTACTCCCCCCACTCCGCCCTGGACGCTGCCCGCGACGGCATGGCGAACTGGCTGCTGAGGCCCTTCGGCGAGCTGCAGAACGAGGAGCCCATCGCGCCCGACGTGCTCGACCCGGTCGTGGGCGCGGGGCGCCTGGCGCGACTCGTGCGGCCGATGCGCATCGGCAAGCTGATCGACGAGGTGCGGTCCCACCTGGGACTCGAGCATGTTCGGGTGGCCGGCGATGACGACGTCCGTGTGAAGACCGTCGCGGTGTGCCCCGGGGCCGGGGGCGCGCTGTTCCAGGGCGTGAAGGCCGACCTGCTGCTGACCGGGGAGATGCGTCACCACGACGTGCTCGCTCAGGTGGAGCGGGGCGGTGGGGTCATCCTCACCGATCACACGAACACGGAGCGAGGATTTCTACCGATCTACGCCGAACGTGTGCGCCGTGTGTGCGGAGTGCAGGTGGTGCGTTCGACCCTGGACCGAGACCCCCTGCAAGTGCGTGGGGGTGGGGGGTGAGCGGAGCCGCTGGCCCGGCGGTCGACGTGCCCGCCTTGCACAGCCTGGCCCCCGAGCTGGGGGTGGAGCTCCCTGCGGAGTCTCTGGCCGACTGCGGCGCGTGCCCCATGGCGGGCCAGCCCTTCCTTTCCGATGTACGTTGCTGCACGTTTCATCCCGTCCTACCGAACTTCTTGGCCGGCCGAGCGCTTCTCCGTGGAGGCGTCGGGACCGACAAGCTCCGCGAGCGCCTGGGGTCCGAGGATGGTCTCGATCCACGGGGCGTGGGCCCGCCGGAGGGTTGGAAGGAGGCCTACGAGCAAGACCGCGAGGAAGCCTTCGGGCGACGTCGCAGCTGGGCGTGCCCGCTGTGGGTGGAGGGGGAGCTTTCGTGCTCCATCTGGGCCGACCGGAACAGTACCTGCCGGAGCTGGTTCTGTCGCCACGTCGACGGAGCCCACGGGCAGAGAGCCTGGGGCGCCTGGCGCGCCTTGGGCCGGGGGGCCGAGTCGGCGCTGGCCCGCCGTGCAGCGGAGGCGGTGGCGGGGCCGGAGGACCCAGAGGGCGTCGATGGATGGGCGGCCTACTACGTGGCCTGCTGGCGCTGGGTGGAGGCGCTGAGCGAGGACGAGGCGTGGTCCTTGCGAACCGACCACCTGGAGGGCCTGGCTGCAGCGGTCGTGGTGGCGTCGGGCTCCCTCGTCCCGGACATGCCGGCCCACCCCCTCCCCAACGTGCGCTCGGTCGCGCCGGATGGAGACCACGTGGTGCTCGTGGGCTTCTCCGACTGGCAGCCTGGGCGCTTCCCGGCCCGGGTCTTCGAGGTGCTGGGGGAGCTCGATGGGCAGCGCAGCTGGCCGGAGGCCGTGGCCCGGGCCCGGGGGCGAGGGGTCGACGTCGATCCGGCCTGGGGCCGCGCCCTGTTCGACCTGGATCTGCTCCGGGAGGCCGAGCTGTGAAGGCGCGCGTGTCGGCCGGCCTCGGTGTCCTCGCTGCGGTGCTCCTCCTGGGGTGGTGGAGCCGACCTGCGCCCCGTGGGTCGGAGGACGTCCGGAGCGAGCGAGAGGGGCCCGTGGGAGGCGTGGTGCAGGAGCGCTTGGCGGTGGCTGTCCCCCATGGGGAGGCCCGGGAGCCCGAGCCCGGGGAACGGGCGCTGCAGTCCTACGACCGGGTGGTGCAGGCCTGCGGCTTCGACGTGGAAGAGCGCTGCGTGGAGAGCGGCTGCGGGGCCGTCGTCGCCATGCCGGACCTCGACCGCTTCGACGGCTGGGTGCGGTTGCTGTGGGAGCAGCCGGGGGTGGTGGGCAGCACCGCCGCCCGCGACTTGGGTCTTCCGGTGGCGTGGACGTCGTGCGGGGATGCCCTCGAGTCCTCCCCCGACGTGATGGCCGCGCAGATGGACTGGAATCAGGAGCTGTGGTGTGTGGGGGACCGCTCCGCATGCGACGAGGCGGCAGCGGAGCGGTACGGTTGGCGTGGGTTCACCGGTGGGGTGCGACTCACCCGACGGGTATTCGTGCTGGACTGAGCAGCGGGAGGCGGCGATGCGTGACGACGACTGGGAACACCTGCTGCCGCCGCCTTCCCACGCGAAGGAGGCCAAGTTTCACCGCGTGGCCTGGGCCGTCGCGACCGCTCTGCTCCGCAAGGGCGAGGCGGGCTTGCGGGTGTCGGACGTCGCCCGTCGGGCCGGGGTGAGCCGGGCCTGGGTCTACAAGTACTTCGGGCGAAACACGACGGACATCTTGCTGTATTCTCTGCGTCTGTTCGGCCCTGCCTTCGCCGCCCCCTCGGTGGACGAGGGCTGCGATGTGGAGGGATGGCGCGAGGGCATCGCCGTCGGCATGGCGAAGGGACTCCAGGACGTCCAGAAGGTGCCCTGGTGTGTCGCGGTGTACTTCCGCTACCGGCATGCTCACGGGCCCTTCGCCGACGCGCTTCGAGCGGTGGAGAGCGCCGAGCTGGAGCGGTGGCGGGACAAGATGCCGGACGCTCTTCGGCGGCGGTCCGACAGCCTGCACTTCGCCCGGACCTTTCATGCGGCGCGCATGGGTCTGCTCTTCGCTGCGATGGAGCCCGGCGCCGTCGACGCCAGCGATGTGGAGCGGTTGCTGGGCATGGTCGACCGCTTCGTGGAGAAGGGGCCCCCGAAGCGAAAGGACATCTCCTGATCCGCCGACCGCAGACGATATGCTCGGGGGATGCCCGATCCGTTTGCCGCACTTCCCTTCCGTACCCTCGACCCCGCCTCCCGTGATGCCCTTCGGGAGCAGCTGGTCCCGTTCCGGGCGCTGTCCGGGGTGCGTGTCCTTCGCCAGGGCGACACCAGCGACGACGACGTGTTCGTGCTCACCGCGGGCACTGTGGAGGTCATCGACCCATCGCGGGGGGAGGACCGCGTGCTCGGCCGCGTGGGGGAGGGGCACTACTTCGGCGAGCGTCGGGCGTTGTTCGACCAGCCTCGGGCCTACGACATCCGGGCCGTCACGGACGTGGAGGGGGTCCGCTTCTCTGGCGCCGCGCTGCGGGACATGCTGCATCGGTCGCCCCCGTTCGCCTGGTCCTTGGCCCGCATCCTGCGGGACAAGCAGGGGCTGTTCATGCACTTCGAGCGCTTCGTCACCGAGGTCAGCCGCGACGCAGGGCGCGGCTACCTGGTGATTCCACGGCTCGTGCCGCTGTACCGACGGCTTCGTCCGGCGCTGCACCGACGTGCCGGGTCGAGCGAGATCGATTTCGGCGCCCTCGACTACGCCATTCCTCGCCTTCCCGATGGCATCACCACCACCCTCTCTTTGTTCCTCACCGAAGAGCTGCCGTGGCTGTACTCGGCGCCGGACCAGACCTTCGACGCCGTGGCCACGCAGGCTCGACGGCGCACCGTGTACCGGATGATGCCGGGCAAGCTGCTGGTGCTGCTCCGGGCCGGCATGTCGGACCTGCTCGATCTGGTGTGCTGCTTGTGCGTGTTGGCGGTGGAGGCCCGCAAGCTCCGGCGTCGCTTGACCGACCCCGCCATGTTGGCGAGCTGCGAGCACGACGAGGGCACGGCGCTGCCGTTCACTCCGGAGGAGCTGGAGCGCCTGGAGCGCCTGTGGCCCGGGCAGGTACGCCAGCGCCTCCACGAGATCGCCGTGCACCACGAGGACTACACCATCAGCGTGTACCAGGGGCTCGGCAACTACGACGCCGCGAAGGGGGAGCGCTGGACTCGCCAGGTGGCCGACGCCACCTTGGGGCTGCTGGGCATGGACCCCACCGGCCTGCCCGATGACTTCGACGTGCACCTGATCAGCTCCAACACCCACTCGGTCACCAACTGCCTCTCGCCATGGTTGGCTGCTCGTGGCGACGCCATCTTGGCGTGGGGGGCCGAGCACGAGGCCGAGCTCCACGGGTTGCCGTGGACGGACCCCCGAGACCGTCTGGTGGCCTTGGTGCGGCCCTACATGAAGGCCCACCCCGAGGAGGAGGCCGAGCGGAAGCAGGTCGACGGCGTGGGCAGCTGCACCCTCGAGCACGCGGCCTTCACGGGCATCAAGGTCCAGCTGTTCGATCTGTCCACGTTTGGGGATCGGGCGTGCGAGGCAGGGCTGGCTCGCCACGATCGGCCCGGTCTGTTGATCAACATCGACTACGCCTTTGGGCAGCAGGCCGACCCCATCATGGCGAGCATGGTCGCGCTGTTCGGGCGGAACCTCAGGAGCGTCAACGTGCTCGGCAAGGCGGGCGGCTTGGTGGGTCGGCGGGGCGATGTGGTGGTGGCGGAGCGCTTCATCCACCAGCAGCAGGATCGGGTGATCTCCCACCCCGTGCACGTCGACGTCGAGCGGCTTCGGGCGTCCCTTCCCGACCGGCAGGTGTTCTGCGGGCCCGTGCTCACGGTGGAGGGCACGCTGCTGCAGAACGATGTGTTGCTGCAGTACTACCGGCGCCTGGCCGGATGCGTAGGCCTCGAGATGGAGGGCACGTGGTACGCCCGGCAGCTCGAGGAGGCCCAGTCCCTGGGCATGATGCGGGAGGACGTGCAGCTGCGCTTCCTCTACTACATCAGCGACATGCCGCTGGAGAGTGGGCACAGCCTGGCGGGGGCCATGGGGTTGATGGAGGGCATCCCGCCTCTGTATGCATGCACTCGGGAGGTGCTGCGGGCGGTGTTGGAGGGGTGATCTGGACCCGGGCCCGGCGGCGAGTGGTTGGCGTGCTGGCGGGCGCCGCGGGGGTGCGTGCCGGTGCTTGGGCGGAGGGATGGAGGAGCGTTCGGGCGTCCTGCTCGAGGTGCTTCGGGCGCAGGTGCTCCCGCGGATGCTGGGCCGGGGCGGAGCAGGTCCTCCAGCAGGTCGGCCGGGTCGGCCGGGCCTGACGCCGCTGGCGTCTCGGGCCGTCCAACGGCTGCGGCATGCCACGGGGGAGGAGATGAGGCGGGGGTCATCCTCCCCCGGCGCCGGGGTGGGGTCGGGCCTGCGTCAAGCTCTCGCTCGGCTCCTCCCAAAGAGGCATGTCGGAGCCCTTGGCATGGCCGAGGCGCCCTTGGCGCCAGGCCGTGCCCAGGGCTGACATGCCTCCTCCCCAAGGGCATGTCGGAGCCCTTGAACGGGCCGAGGCGCCCTTGGCGCCAGGCCCGGTCCAGGGCTGACATGCCCGGGGGCATTCTCAGGACGGGTCTAGGCTGCGAAGGACTCCAGGTCCACGCCCGTTCGAAGCCGGCGGGGCCCGGTCGGTGCAGGGAGGCTCGCTCGGCGGCGGGACGCTCGGCTGGCGGCGGGAGGCTCGTTCGGCGGGAGCCTCGGCGGGCTCATAGGGGTGCAGCCCCGCCTCGGGGTGGCCGCCCTGCCGCCCCCCGCGCTACCTCATCGGGGTCGAAGAGCAGGAGCGACCGTGAAGCTGGGCGTGGTGCTGAACGAAGCGGCAGGAGGCGGCCGATGTGGTCGCTCCTTCGAGCAGATCCGGCCGCGTCTCGAAGCGGAGCACGAAGTGCTGGTGCAGTCCACCACGGGGCCAGGGGACGGCACGGCGCGGGCCCGGTCCCTCGCAGAGGCGGGCTGCGACACCGTGATGTCGGTCGGTGGCGACGGCACCCTCTTCGAAGTGGTCAATGGTCTCATGGGCCTCGACGCGCCCCCTCGGGTCGCCCTGATGCCCCTCGGCACCGGCAACTCCTTCGGCCGAGACTTCGACTTGCTCGACGCCGACGCCGGCCTCGCAGCCCTCGGCCGCACCGCTCGTCCCTTCGACGTCGTCCGCGTCACCCACGACGAGGGGGTCGTGCACTACGTGAACCTGCTCTCGGTGGGCTTCGCCGCCGACGTCGGTGCCCTCACGAACCGCCGCTTCAAGCCGGTGGGGGCGCTGGGCTACATCCTCGCCGTGCTGGTGGAGGTCACCCGCCTCGCGCCGCGCTCGTTCCCCCACGACGCCGGGGAGGGGCCCGACGCCGACCCGGTCACGCTGCTGTCGTTCAGCAACACCCAGTGCACCGGGGGCGACATGCGCATGGCGCCCTTCGCCGACCCCACCGACGGGGCGGTCGACCTGGTCCGCATCGGGGCCATGGGCCGCCGTCGCCTCCTGTCCTGCTTCCCGAAGCTCTTCCAAGGCACCCACGTGGAGATGGAGGAGGTGACGTCCCGGCACGTCACCCGCTGCGACTTCAGCGGCAGCGAGGCGCTCGGGGTCATGCTCGACGGGGAGATCCGACAGCTGCGCCTCCGCTCCCTCGAGGTCCTCCCCGGGGTGCTGGAGCTGTGGACGTGAGCGAGGCCCCCCCGACGGCGGAAGCGACCGACGACCTCGCAGAGCGCGGGGCCCTCGCGGTACGAGAGCGTCCTGTCACCCTGGTGGACCAGGCACTGTCGGCCGCCCTGTGGACTGCGGGCCTGTCGTGGATGATTCCGTTGATGGGCAGCATGATGGCCGCAGGGCTGGTCAAAGAGTCCGACGAGACCGACTGGCTGAACCGGCTGTACTGCCGAGGGCAGCTCGCCCTCACGGGCGCCCGCTGGAACGCCGTGGTGGATCCGGCCATCGATCCGGGGCGCTCTTACGTGTTCTGCCAGAACCACGTGAACCTGCTCGACCACGTCACGATGTACTGCGCCACCCCCCACTTCAAGCAGGGCCTGGAGCTCGCCGACCACTTCGACATCCCAGTCTACGGGTGGTTCATGCGCCAGCGCGGCACCATCCCTGTGTACAAGGGCCGCCGCGATGCCTTCGACAAGCTGACGGAGGGCTTCGCCCGAGAGGTGGCGAAGGGACACAGCATCCTCGCGTTCCCGGAAGGCACACGCTCCCGCACGGGTCGGGTCGGGAAGTTCCGCAAGGGCGTGTTCATGGCGGCCGCCGAGCTGGGCATTCCTGTGGTGCCGGTCTCGGTCACGGGCATGTACGAGATCTTGCGCCCGGGAACCAAGCTGTTTCGTCCCGGACACGAGGTCACGGTGCACTGCGACGCGCCCATCGAGACCGAGGGGCTCTCGGCGGGCGAGGTCGCCGCGCTGGCGAGGCGGGTGCAAGCGGTGGTCTCCGGGCGCGTGGACCGCTACTGGGAGGGAAGGGTGGACGGCGCATGACGGACGAGACCGACGGACGGGTGCTGCGAGGCCAGGCGACGCGCGAGGTGCGTCGGCAGCAGATCAAGGAAGCGTCGCTGCAGGTCTTCGCCGACCGCGGCTACCACGCCACGTCGGTGTCGGACCTGGTGAAGGCCGCCAGCGTGGCACGCGGCACCTTCTACCTCTACTTTCAGTCGAAGGAGTCCTTGTTTCTGGAGCTCCTCGACGACCTGATGATGGAGCTTCGTGCGGGCATCAAGGGCGTCGACCCGTCCGCGAACGCCGGCGTGCGGGACCAGCTTCCCACCGTGATCGGCCGGGTGCTCAAGACGGTGACCGACAACCGGTCGCTGACCCGGATCCTGTTCCGTGAGGCCATCGGTCTCGATGCGGAGGTCGACGCGCGACTCGCCGCCTTCAACGACGTGATCCACGAGTACGTGATCCGCGCTCTGCGCCTCGGGCGCGCCATGGATGTGGTTCGGGCAGAGGTCGACCTGGACGTCGCCGCGACCTGCATCGTGGGCGGCGTGCGGTACATCGTGCAGCGCCACATCGTGGCGGACGAGGAGTCGCCGGACCTCGAACGGCTCTCCCGAGGCATCGTCGCGACCTTCCTCGACGGGGTCGCGCTCCCCAGCTCGTCGTAGGGTCGGCGGTGGCCCACGACCCCGACGGCACCGATGCCCTGCTCGAGGAGGAGGTTCCGCAGAACACCTGGGGACGGCGCATCCTGCGGTGGGGACGCGACCTGCTCGCGGCGGCGGCCGTGTTCTTGCTGGCCTCCACGGTGCTCGGCTGGCTGAGGGCCCCGGACCTGCCGGACGAGGCGCCGGCGTTCGTGCTTCCCGATCTTCAAGGCCAGGCGGTGTCGCTGGAGGAATTCCGAGGCCAGACGGTGGTGCTCAACTTCTGGGCGACGTGGTGCGGACCATGTCGTGTGGAGATCCCGGCGTTCAGTCGCTTCGCACGAAATAATCCGGACATACCGGTGCTGGGCATCGCCGTCGACGGCTCCGTGGGCCAGCTGCGGCGGGCCAAGGCGGACTTCGGCATCGACTACCCGGTGCTGGTCGGAGACCAGGACACGACGGCGGCCTACGGGGCGTACACCCTACCGACGACCGTGGTGGTGGGCCCAGACGGCCACGTAGAGAGTGTGCACGTCGGACTGATGACGCCGCCGCAGCTGTGGTGGGCCACCTGGTAGCTCATGGCGCCGACGGCACGCCGTAGGCCGCGACGAAGCCGCGGGCGGTCTCTCGAGCGAGGGCATCCTCGTCGAGGGGCGACAGGTGACGGCCCTTGAGCCCGTTCTGGTGCAGCAGGGCCAGCACGACGGGACCGAGAAGCTGCAGGGCGCCCTGGCGCGGGTGGGGGTGCCGCAGCCGGCCCTCGGTGACCATGCGCTCGAGGAGATGTTGGATCGACTCCACGAGGGGGTCCTGGATCTCTGTGAGGTAGCAGCGTGCGCTGTCGGGGTCGCCGAGCCCCGTCTGAATCCCCACGTCGTGCAGCCGCCCGACACCCCGGTCCCGCCACGTCACCACGATGAGGGTGAGGAGCAGAGTGAGGGTCTGTTCGGGGTCCTCGCTGGGCATCGTGACGATGTGGCCGAGGAACCGACGGCCCTCGGAAGCGGCCACCGTGAGTGCAGCGCGGACCGCCCCATGACGGTCGCCGAAGTAGTGGGTGAGGGTCGGTCGGGACACCCCCGCCCGCTCCGCCATGGCGGACCAAGAGATCGTCGCATCGTCGATCAGCGACTGGTACACGGCATGCGCCAGAGCACGTCGCTTGTCCTCGTAGTCGTCGCTGCGTCGGCCCGCGGGTCGTCCCATGGGGTTGTTTTAGCGAATCTCGGCGGTCGAGGCCGGGACGTGTCCACGATGATCGGCTTGGCGGTGGAGAAAGGTGCGGGAAGAAGCAGGGCTATCGCCACCCGCAGCTTCTGACGATTTCACTTTGTTCCACAGTTGTATTCGGGATTGCATAAACAACTTCTCGGGAGGTCGAGACGGTCATGTGGTGCGCTGGTTGTTGCGGTGAGAAGCGGTACAAGGGCAGGTATGCCCTGGGTTGTTCGGAGGCGTCGTGGCGTTTCTCGGGCTGCTGATCGCGTTGGCTCTCGGCGCAGAGCCCACCCTGCCTCAGCTGCAGACCACCGTGCCGGTGGATTGGCCCCCGGAGCTCGTGGCCCAAGGCGAGCGCGTGGTGGTCGTGCTCGAGCTGGCGGTGGATGCCGACGGGCAAGTCACGGATGCCGCGGTGGTCGATGCACCGGACGAAGGGGCCGGGCAAGCAGCCCTCCTGGCCATTCGGTCCTTCCGCTTCTCCCCCGCCACCGACGCCCGCGGGAACCAGGTGTCGTCGGTGATCCAGTACGCCCTCGCGCTGGAGCCCGAGGAGGTCGCGGCCGTGTCGGTGGAGGGCCGCATCCGCGAGGCAGGCATCCGCGAGCCCATTTCCGATGCCGAGGTGCGCGTGGTGCGGGAGGGGGAGGTACGCTTGGCGCGGACCGACGCCGACGGCATGTTCCGCTTCGTGGGGTTGGAGCTCGGCACGTGGAGCGTGGTCTTCGAGCGGGCCGGTTTCGACGTCGAGACGGTGGAGGTCGAGGTCAAGGATGGCCGCGTGGTCGATGTCTCGTTGTCTCCCGTGCGGAGTCGCCCGTGGGAGGACGACGTCGACGAGGAGATCACGGTGGTGGGCCGAAAGGTTCAGCCCGAGGTGACCGAGCGGGTGCTGTCGTACGAAGAGCTTCGCTACCTTCCCGGCACCGGCGGCGACATCGTGAAGGTGGTGCAGAACCTCCCTGGCGTGGCGCGGCCTCCTTTCGGGATCGGCCAGCTCATCATTCGGGGAACGGCGCCCGAGAACTCCGCCTACTACCTCGATGGTGCGCAGGTACCGACGGTCTTTCACTTCGCCGGCTTCTCGACGGTTCTTGCGAGCGATTTCGTGCAAGAAGTCGCCTTCCTTCCAGGCAACTACTCGGTGCGCTACGGCCGTACGCTGGGGGGCGTCGTCGACCTCCGGACCCGCGACGTGCTGCCGGAGCGTTCCAGCAGCTACATCTCCGTCGACCTGTTCCAGACCGCGGCCTACACCGAGCAGCTGCTCGGGGAGCGAGACGCGCTCATCCTCGCCGGGCGCCGCTCCTACGTCGACACCATCCTCAACCCGATCTTCGCGAGCATCGAGGGGGTGAACATCCAGGCCCCTCGGTACTACGACGGCCAGGCCCGATGGACCCACGAGACGGCAAACGGCATGTTCGACGCCCTGATCCTCGGGTCCGTGGACCAGTTCCGCGTCGTGGGCGAAGACGCCGATGGCGAGGAGGAGACGGCCATTGGCCTGGGCAACTGGTTCGCCAAGGCGCGTCTCCGGTGGGTCGAAGGGCTGGGCGGCGGCTGGGAGAACGAGGCCTCCATCATCGGCGGCCCGGAGAACCAGTCCTTCCAGATCGCGCCCAACGGCGAGGCCTACGAGCGCCCCACCCGGGTGGCCCTGCGGGAGGAGATCCGGTCGACGGTGAGCGCCGACCAACCCCTGGGGGCACGCTTCGGTGTCGATGTGCAGGGCGGACGCTTTGCTTTTTTGTACGACGTGCCGGCCTTCGGAGCCCGGGAGGAGTTCGACGCGACCTACCTGCTCCCCGCGGCGTACGGCGAGGCCACCCTGCGCACGGGCCCGCTGCAGACGTCCCTCGGCCTTCGCTGGGACGGCGCCCGCTACATGACCGCCGACCAGGACCCCTACACCACCCGGAGCACCGACCCTCGCATCGCCGTGCAGCTATTCCCGGACTCTCCGTCGGTGTTCAAGGTCAGCTACGGCCAGTTCAGCGAGCTTCCGACGCCCCGCCAGGCCGCCGAGAATCCTCTGCTGAACACCCAGCGCAGCCTGCAGACGTCGGTGGGCTGGGAGCAGCGGTGGACGCCGGTGTTCGACACGGAGATCAGCGGCTTCTCCAACCGACTGGAAGACCTGGTGGTGGGCCGTGAGGACTCGTTCCGGTTCTTCAGTGGTCCGCCGCCGGTGGGCCCGCTGGACACGGACCCGTTCGCCAACGAAGGGGTGGGGCGCATCTACGGCGCCGAGATGCTGGCCAAGGCCCAGACGGACCGAACCACCGCGTGGCTGTCCACGACCGTGTCTCGGTCTCTGAGGACCAACCGGGTCGAGGACGAGGAGGCCTTGTTCACCTTCGACCAGCCGCTCGTGTTGACCGCGCTGTTCTCCCACGAGCTGCCCAAGCGTTGGCGGATCGGAGCGCGGTTCCGGTACGGCACCGGCAATCCGTACACGCCCGTCGTGAACCGGACCTTCGACCTGGGACGTCAGCAGTTCGTGCCGGTCTACGGAGAGCGGGACTCCGAGCGGCTCCGGGCCTTCCGCCAGCTCGACGTCCGCATCGACAAGGACTGGGTGTTCAAGGCCTGGACCCTCACCGCCTACCTCGACCTTCAGAACGCTACGAGTGCGCAGAACGTGGAGACCATCGCATGGACCTTCGACTTCAGCGAGGAAGACCCCACCACCGGCCTGCCGGTCCTTCCAGCCTTCGGCGTGCGGGGGGAGTGGTGATGGCATCGCGCCCGGCCACGCTGGTCATGCTCCTGGGGCTCGCGGCCTGCGGCGGGCCCAACGACGCCACGTTGATCTCTGAGCTTCGGGTGGTGGCGGCGGTGGCCGATCCGCCCCAGGTGCTCCCGGGTGAGCCGTACCTCTTGACCGCCACCATCGCGGATCCGGAGGAGCTCGGGGCCGACTGGTCCATCTGGACGTGCATTCCCGAGGCCGACGAGCTGGAGCTTCCCCCCGGGCTCACGGGTTTGAAGCTGCCGGAGCTCGAGCCTGGCTGCATCGCGGTCGACGGGGTGTTGAACGGAGAAGAGGTGCAGGCGCCCCTCATCGGCTTGCCTTTCCCGGTGTACGTGATGGCCTGCAACCCGGGCCGTTGCGACCTGCCGGGCGTGACGGAAGCTCAGCGGCAGGACCCGGACGCCTGGCTCCAGGAGCTTCCTTTCTCCGGGGTCGCGGTGGGGCAGCGGTTCCCCCGCTTGCTGGATCCGGGCTCAGGGGAGGAGCCCGGGACGAACCCGGTCGTCGAGTCGGCGGAAGGGCTGGAAGACCCTGTGAAGCGGGAGGCGGAGGTGACGCTGACCTTCGTCGTGCCGGGGGCCACGCGGGCCTTCGGGTACACCACCGCTGGGGGGTTCACGATGACAGACACCGACGTGGGACGGGACGGCGACACGGAGCTCGTGTGGGTGGCCCCGGAGACCAGCGGCGATGCCCGGCTCTACGTTGTGTTCAGCGACGAGGAAGGCGGCACGGCCGTGTGGACCGCGGACGTCGAGGTCAAGTAGGGGCGGCGAGGGCGTCCGCCAGGATCCGTGCCCCCACGATGCCCAGGGCGGCGGGACCGGCGGTGAGCAGCAGGCCCAGCAGCAGTCGGGTGGCGTTGCCGGTCGAGAGTAGGCCCAGCGCCTCGGCAATGGCCGCGGCCAGCCCGATGGCGACCGGCACCATGGCGAGGGCGGCGACCCAGGCCAGGATGCGCCCGCGGGTGGGGAGCGCCGCGCCGAGCAGGGGCCCGGCGACGAGGCCACTGTACAGGCCCGTGCATCGGGCACAGACCGGCAGCAGGGCGCTGCCGAGGCTCAGCGTGCGGGTGGGGTCGTGGTGGCACCAGTCCCCAGTGAGTCCCTCGAGGGTGGGGAGGGCGGGGTGGCCCAGGCTCCATGCGATGGCCTCGGCCACCACCAGCAGGCCCGGCGCCGCGACGCAGGCGACGAGGGCCGACAGGACCAGCGTGCGTCGTGTCAGCTGCGCATCGCGCCCTTGATGGCGCCGACGATGGCGCCGCTGATGGCACCGCCGATCAGTCCGCCGATGGAGCTTCCGATGCCGACCACGGTGGCGACCATCGCTGCCCACACGGCCGTCATGGCCGCTGCGGTGATTCCGGCGATCAGCTCGTCGGAGTTGCCCGCCGTGGCCGCCCCGTAGGCCGCCATGAAGACCGGGTAGAGGAACTGCATCAGGCCGAAGATGATCGCGCAGGTGACGGCTGCGATCACGCCGGAGATCGTGCCGGCGGCTGCGCCCTGGAGCGCCTCCTTGCCTTGCACGGTGTCGGTCGTGTTCTGCATGCCCGCGGCGATGACGGCGGCCGCGACGCCGGAGACGGCCGGCCCGAGGTACCCGATGACATTCGCCAGGCAGCACAGGAAGCTGACGATGGTGAAGCCCGAAGCGATCAAGCCCCCGAGGATGCCGACGGGGATGCCGATCAAGAAGAGCTTGCCGTACTGAACGTTCATCGAAACTCCTGAAACGTGAGGCCATGCTACCCCGGGCCCCTCGGTTGCGCCTGGGTCCGAATGTTTCGGGGACCCCACTGCGAGTCAGTCCATCTGAACGTCGGGCGCGGTGGCGATGGTGTGTCGGAGCTCCACGGTGAGCCGGCCATTGGGCGGCAGGGTGAGGGACCAGCGCACGTGCCCATCGGCGTCGGGCTGGGCTTCGGGTTGGGCGGCGACGCCCTCGATGCGGACCACGGCCACCTCGGAGACAGGCACCCGCTCCACCAGCTCGAGGCGACGGGCATGGGTGCCCACGTTGCTCAGGAAGACCCGCACCCGGACCGTGCGGCGACGCCAGCGGTCCTCGGGATCGGTCTTGTCGGAGAGCACCTTCGTCGTGCGGCTGACCCGGACGTCGTCGTCGGGGCCGAAGGAGAGCTCCTGGTGTGCGCCTGGGGCTGTGAAGTCCAGGGATGTCGTGGCGAAGGGGCCGCCGTGGCGGAGAAGCTCCACCGGGCCGGGAAGCAGCGGGTCGGCGCCCTCCAGTGTGAACCGGACCCGGCGCACGGCCCGCTGGGCCATCTCAGGCATGGCCACCACGTCGATGCGTCCGGGCAGGTCCCGTCGTTCGAGGTCGAAGAAGGTGGGACGCCCGGTGGAGGCCACCGCGACGCGGCCCGGCACCTGGAGGTGCCTCGCCTCGCCGCCGTCGTCGACCCCGGGAAGGTCGGGAGGTGGGGCGCTGTCGCCCCCGGGGGCGGTCGATTGGATCTCGACGTCGCGCATGGCGACCCGCACTTGCTCCTGCTTGCGTTGCACGGCCAGAGGGTCGTCCGACAGCAGGGGCGGCTCGGTGCCGGCCCCGGTGCGGGCCGTCGACAGCACCAGCGAGACCTCTCGCCAGTCCTCTCCGGTGCGCTGCCAGACGCACGCCCTTGGGGTCCACTCGAGGTGGCCCTCGTCGTCGACGCCGTCCACCCACTCGGCGCGGTGCAGCGGCCGCCACAGGGCAGAGGGCACGATGTACACCAAGGTCAGGGTGACCTCCCCGGCTTCGTCGGCGACCAGGTCGATCTCCGCGTGGGCCTCGACCTCGGCGTCGGGCCCGTACAGCTGGGCCCGCCGACGGAGCACGGCTTGCCAGTCGTCCCGCAGTCGCTCGTGGGCCAGGACTGCGTCCAGCGCCGTGAGGTCTTCTTCGCGGCCGCGCTCGAACAGGCGCGTGAAGGCGTGGCGCCAGGTGTCGGCGTCTCCGCGACCCCAGGAGGCGTCCTCGGGCAGCTCCCGTGCGGCGGAGTGCAGCATGGACATGAGCCGCTGCCGCCGCATGGTGGCCCGCTGGTGGCTGTCGCGCTCGTCCCTGAGCTGCCGCTCGAGTTGGTCGAGCTCCGCCTCGAGCTCTGCGATGGCCTCGGGCCGGTCATGGGCCTGGATGCGACGGCTGCGCACGACCCGTACCGATGCGCCGAAGCTGCTCCCGACGCTGCGCTCGATGCGTGCCTGGAGTGACACGTCTTGGAGGAGCGGCGACACCCCGGCCACAGTGAGGCGGTTCACGCCGGCGGCCAGGTGGACGGTGGCCTTGCGCTCCACCTGGGCGCGGTCTTCCAGCACGGTCACCTGAACGACCGGTATGTCAGCGGGTTCACGAGCGGCGGAAGTTGTTGGTAGATCGTCGCTTGTCGAGGCGTTGTTTGCGGGCATCATGCCTCCCTCCGGTCGCCGCCGACCACCTCGTGGTTGGCGTAGAGCCGGACCACGTAGTGGGCGTCGAGCTGCTGCTGGCTTCGGGCGGGAAGCTGAAGGCGCCAGCGATGGCCTCCCTCTACGGTCTCGCCCCGCTCTTCTTGGTCGTACGCCGTCCAGGTCGGCTCCGAGGCGACCACGTCGACGGCCACTTCGGCGTCTCCGTCGGGGATCGGCACGCGCTCGCGAACCTCCACGTCGACCGGGTGGCCGAGGTCGTTGCGCAGCTCGATGGCGATGTGATGGTGGAGCTCCCGCATGGCCACGACCCGCTCGTCGGAGCGCGTCTCCTCGAAGCGGGTGTTGCGCGCCACGTGCAGTGCGGGCTCGACCCCGACCCCGAGCTCCACATCGGCCCCCGAGCCGGTGGTCGGAAGGGTCGCGGTGAGCACGTAGATGCCGTCCACGTAGACCTCCACGGGCCCAGACAGCAGCGGGTGCCCGCAAGGGTTGGCCATGGTGGCGATGCGGTACATGGCAGGCTCCTCGCGGGGCACGCCGATGTAGCGGAGGCGGCAGGGGCCCTCCACCTCCGCCAGGGTGATGGTGTGCCAGGTCCCTATGGAGGGGACGTCGACCGGGTGCGCTGCGCGAACGGCATGGTCGAAGTGGGAGGGGCGCACGGCTCGCGCCCCCGCGGGGAGACCGAGGCGCGCGACGCCCTGAGCGCGGGTGGCATGCTGGCGCAGCAGGTTCCCGACGTCGAAGGGCAGGGACACGCCCGCATCGGCAAGCACCGCGGTGAGCTTGTCTTCTGCGGAGAGGGGGGCCAGTCGGCCTCGGCCGGTGCCAAAGGGATCGGGGAGCACCAGGCTGCCGTACTCTGGCCACCCGCCGGTCGCGGGCTCCATCGGCTCCTGCTCCTCGGCCTCCTCGGCCATCTTGGCTGCCTCGCGCCGCTGGGGTCGGGCCTTCTTTTTGGCGCGGGAGCGCACGGACTTGGGGGAGGGCGGCGGCGCCATCGCGGGCGCCGGCTCGGCCATGGGCATGTCCATCTCCATGGCGTTGGCGGCCATGGCGCCCGAGACGGCGGCACCGAACACCGCGCTCCCTGCGGCGAAGCCGTCCATGTCATCGTCGCTCTCGTCCATGACGGCATCGATCGCGTCATCCAGCGACTCGAGCGAGAGGGCGTGCACGACCCGGCTCGAGGGCTGCGGTGGGCGCGGGAGGGCGGCGAGGGCCCGGTCGGCGTCGGCAAAGAGGGCCTCGGCCCCTTGGGGCGCGGGCCTCTGGGGGCGCTGGGCCGGTGCCGGCTGTGCCTTGCCGATGCGGGCGGCTGCGAGGGCGGGCAGCGGGCTGTAGGCCTGGGGAAGGGCGGTGGACAGGGTGAGGTCCACCCCCTCCCAGTCCTCCCCCGAGCCCTGGGCGACGGCGGCGCGGAGCTCGAGGCGCGCGTCGCTTCCGTCGAGGCGGAGCGCGTAGCGCGGCACCCAGCGGCATGCGGGCACCCGGTAGCGAAGCAGCAGCAGGACGCGTTCGTCGTCGCCGGTGGCGTGCAGGTCGACGTGCACGCTCTTGCTCATCTCTTCGGGCCTCGCGGCGCTCGAGCCCTGGTGGCGTCGGATCTGGTCCTCCAGCTCGGCCACGCGGCGCTGGAGCTCGTCGATGGCCTGCCCGAGGGCCGCGAGGGCGTCGTGGCGCTCCCGGGTCTCGCCGTCGACGAAGCCGTCGAAGGCCAGTCGTGCCTGCAGGGGGGAGGGGGGCGGCGGCTGCCCCTCCACGGGTCGCGGGCGGGCGGGCATCGGGATGCCCTCCAAGAGCTGCAGCTCGGCATGCAGCTGGTCTCGCTGGCGCAGGGACCGTGCCAGCTCCTCGCGGGCCTCGCGGAGCGCTCGGTGGTCGGGCGCCTCCGGGGCGTCCGAGCGGGGGCGGGCGTGGAGGCGCACGGTGGCGGAGGCCACCCTCGCGCGCGCGCCGTGGGCCTGGTCGACGTGCACGGCGACGCCGGCGTCGTCCAGGGAGAGGGGCAGGCCGGGAAGCACGATGCGACCGGAGCGCGCGGCGACGTCGACCCGTCGCTCCACGAGGGCGCCCGAGCGGTACACGGTGACGGCATGGGGGCGGCTGCTGTATTCCAAGGGTTGCTCCTCGCTGTGGCGTGAGGCCAGAGGGGTCAGAACAGGTTGCGAATGTCGATGTAGACGGACGGCGAGTAGTCCTCGACGGGGCTCACCCCGACGTCGGCACGCACGACGAAGTTCTTGTCGAAGGCCAGGCGAAGCCCGCCGCCGTAGGTGGGGAGCGGCGTCTGCCACATGGTGCCCGCCTCCGACATGTCCTCGCCGACGAAGCCGAGGTCGTTGAAGCCCAACAGCCCGATGTCGATGACGGTGCTCCCGACCTTGGGGGAGAGCACGGTGGTCCGTAGCTCGACCTGGTTCATGGCCTTCAGGCGGCCCAGGAAGCGCCGCAGGCGGATGCCTCGACCGGCGTTGAGGTGCCCGAAGAACTGCATGCGCTGCGTGCCGCCGGGGGTCGCCAGCTCCAGGGTCGTGGCGTTGCCGACGATGGCGTCGAGCATCAGGCGGTCGGCGAGCACGATTCGGTCGGTGCCGAGGGGCTGGTAGCCCCGTGCCGTGAGGTTGGCCCCGCCGTAGCCGAAGGAGGAGCCCCACGCCTTGCTCGCGCCGCGGACGGTGGCCTCCACCCAGTAGCCCCGGGTCGGGGCCGGCTCGTTGTCCCGGTCGTCGAACATGATGCCGGTCTGCAGCACGCTCATCAGCGCGCGCTCCCCCTCCGGATAGTCCTCGGCGTAGCGGCTGTTCGGGAAGGGCTCGGGGTCCGAGAAGTCGCCTGGAAGCATCGCGGTGCCGCGCCAGCCGAAGAGCAGCTCCACCCGGTGGGGCTTGTCGTCGAGCATCCAGCGGGCATCGGCGCGAAGCTCGGGAGAGAAGAAGCGGGTTCGGTAGTATCGACGGACCAGATCGTCTCGTGGTTGCCCCGTCAGCGAGAGTTCGTCGGCCAATGCTTCGGCCTCGGAGGGGTCGCAGCTGACCTGGTTGCCGACGCCGCAGTAGTTGCTGGTCCGGGTGGCGTTGAAGGCCCCGCGCACCGTGAGGCGCAGGGGCAGGTCGCCGAGCTCCAGGGTGTCGACCTCCACGTTGTGGTTGTGGATGCCGATGGTCGTCATGAACAAGACGACGTTGATGGCGGTCTTGTAGGGCGCCGTGCCGCCGTCGTAGCGGTAGATCGAGCCGACGATGCCGAAGCCGAGCCCCTCGTCGCTGTTGTAGTTGATCGCCGGGAGGCCCCCGAAGCCCCAGCCGGTGCGGTCCCACGGCTGGTCCTGGTCCTCGTCCTCGGTAGCCTCGGCGGGGGCGTCGTCGGGGGGAGGGGAGGCGTCGTCGGGGGCGGCGGCGAGGGCCACGGCGAGCAGCAAGGTCCACATGGGCGGCAGGCTACCACCCGCAGCTAGCTGGGGGGTGCCATCGGAAGGGAGAGGGTGAAGGTGGTTCCCTTGCCGACCTTGCTGCGGACCGTGACGTCGCCGCCGAGGGCCCGTGCGTACTCCCGCGTGATGGTCAGCCCCAAGCCCGTGCCGGCCTGTTGGTGTTCCCCACCGACCTGGGCGAAGGGCTCGAATAGGTCGCGGAGGTGCGCCTTGGGGATGCCGACGCCGGTGTCACGCACCTCGACGTGCACGTATTCGCCGCCGACCACGATGCGCATCCGAATCCAGCCGTTCTTCGTGTACTTCGCCGCGTTGCCGATCAGGTTGATGAGGCACTGGCGGACCTTCTGCTCGTCGGTCTTCACCGACAGCGTCTCGGGGGCCACGACCTGCAGCTGGTTGCCGCCTTCGGCCACGACGCCGTCCATGGCTCGGGCCACGTCGGCGAGGATGGTCGGAAGGTCCTGTTCCTTCATGTCGAGCTCGACGTGGCCCGCCTCGACCCGGGAGAGGTCGAGCACGTCGCTGACCAGTCCGATGAGGTGGCGGCCGGCCCGCAAGATCCGGTCGAGGTCCGCGCGGGTGGCGCTGGTGGTGCTGGCGTCCTCCCAGAGCATCTCGGTGTAGCCGAGGATGGCGTTGAGCGGGGTGCGGAGCTCGTGGCTCATGTTGGCGAGGAAGGTGGACTTCGCGCGGCTCGCCTCCTCTGCGGTGCGCCGGGCCACGAGCGCTTCGTCCCGTGCTCGCGCCACCGCGTCTTGCCGCGCGTCGAGCTCGATCCGCATGCGGGCAAAGGCGTCGCTGAGGCTGGCCAGCTCGCTCATGCGGCTTCTCGGCAGAGGAAGCTGCTCTCCCCGGGCGAGGGCGGTGGCGGCGTCGGCTAGCTGGAGCAGCGGACCCCCGACCCAGCGCCACGCGACGAAGCCGATGGCGAGGGCAAACAAGGTGGCGAGGCCCACCAGCCACATGGTGCGGGTGGTGTTGGCCCGGAGTTCGGGGGTGAAGTCGGCCCGGGGCAGGGCCACGACGGCCACCCAATCGATCCCTCGGCCGTCCTGGACCGGCGTCGCGAACAGGTAGGCGACGTCGTTCTCGAAGTCCAGCTCCTGGTAGATGGGGTCATGGAGGTTGCGGAGGAGTGGATCGAGGGCCTGAGCCGCAGCCACGGTCAGGGCGTCGGGGGCGTCGGCCGCTGGCAGCCGCTGCGCGATGCGGTCGGCGCCGATGCGGAACGGGGGGTGGACGGTGTTGTGGGCGACCAGGTCGCCGGTGCGCTCGACCAGGAAGACCCTGCCTCCTTCGCGGAGCCTCGTCTCGCCGAGCTGGTCCCCGAGCTGGGCCAAGACGATGTCGGCACCGAGCACGCCCCGGAGCACGTCGTCGACCACCCACGGCCGAACGGCGGTGATGCCGAGGCGGACCTCCTCCCTCGAGCTGAACTGGTAGATGGGGGACCAGGTAGGGCCGCCCGAGTCGATGGCCGACCGGTACCAGGGGCGCTCGGTCGTGCGGTAGCCGGGGACGTCCTCGATGGGGTCTCCGACCCTCTCCCCTCGCTCGTCGAGAGCCCAGACGCTCTTGCCCCGTAGCTCGGGGTCGGTGCGCTCCACCCGGAAGCCGTCGTCGACCCGCTCCACCCCGACGAAGTGTCCGTCTTCGGTGCCGAGCTGCACGTAGCCGACGGTGGGAAAGCTGTGGAGCTGACGGAGGAAGATGCCCTGGAGCTGGTCGTGGTCTGCGGGGTCGAGGAGCCCGCTGGTGAGCATGCCGTCGTTGAGCCCGTCGAGAAGGTGGGGGGGCTCGAGGGTCTGGTTCACCACCGACACGGCCCGGGCGGCGACCTCGTGCTGCAGGTCCTGCACCACATCTCCGACCAGGGCCTCCCCGCTGCGCACGCTCAGCCAGGCGGTCACGATCACGGTGACCGCCATGGGGCCCGCCGTGAGCAGCGCGAGGAGCAGGCGCAGACTGGCCCATGCCCGATGGGGCTGGGAAGCGGCTGGGGATGGGGGGGCGGCCGGGTGTCGCGTGTCGAGCTGCACGTTCCTACGGTAGCGCAACACGGGGGTTCCCTGGACGTGGGCTGAGACATCGGCCGTCGGCGCTCGCCACGAAGCCCCGCCTCACGCTAGAGTGAGACTGGAGGAACCCATGGATCAGCCGGTGGCCGCTCTCGATGGCAGCGCTCATGTTGCGGCCGGGGTCCTCGGCCCGCGACTCGCCTTGGTGGCGCTCTTGGGCCTTGGCTGCAGGCCCGTCGCCGCGGATCAGAGTCAGCTGGGCGGCTACGACCTAGAGGAACTCGACGCGTTCGAGGGGTCCGAGGAGCTCGACGGGCCGAAGACCACGGACCCGGGTCCGACCACCGACGTGCAGGTGCCGTGGGTGGGGCCCGCCACGCCCGGGGTCGCTGGGGAGACGAACACCGTGACGGTGAGCCAGGTGGTGCCCGGCAACGTGGTGCACCTGCTCCTGGCGCCCGAGGGAGGCGCGTTCGACGTCCCCGACTGCAGCCTCACGCTGGACCTGGACGATCCGGACCTCCTGGGGATGGAGGTCGGAAATGGCTCGGGCCTGGCGACCTTCGCCTTCGATGTCGAGCTTGCCGATGCAAACCAGCTGTTGGTGCTGCAGGCGGTCGATCTGACGGAGTGCGTGGTCAGCGCGCCTTCCCGGGTGACGTTCGCCGACCCGGGGGGCACGACGGGGGGCACGACCGGTGGCACGACGGGGGGGACCACAGGAGGCACGACCCCCGGGGGCGACCCCACGGTCTGCTACCCGGGCGACCGAGGCGCCTACGACGTGTGCGTCACCCTGGATCCGGCGGGCAGCCAGGGCAGCGACTACGCCTACCCGGTCTCCACGTCGTGGAACTACGAGGCGCCCACCCACTACCTCTGGCTCGACGACATCCCGGGCTCGGTGAAGGTGGCCCCGAACTTCCAGCGGGACGAGCTCGCCCAGGACTACAAGGGAGACTGGGCCGTGGTGCAGGTGCACGCGGTCGAGCGACTGCAGGACATGCGGGACCAGATCGGCGCCATCTCGGTCAACAGCGGCTACCGATCGCCCGACTACAACGCGGGCGTGGGCGGAGCGACGTTCTCTCGCCACATGTACGGCGATGCCTTCGACCTGGACCCCTCGAGCGTGTCGCTCGGGACGCTGGAGGACACCTGCTACGCCAACGGGGCGGGCTTCGTGAGTGTGTACGTGAGCCACGTGCACTGCGACTGGCGGAACGACACCCAGGAGGCCGAGTTCTACGGGTCGAGCCCGCCGCCTCCGCTCCCTGTGGGCTCGCCTCTCCTAGGAGCCTTCGAGGGCTTGCCCATCCCTGGGGCCCGGATCGAGGCCGTCGCTGCTTCGAACCTGCTCTCGGCGTCGGCCGAAGGCTTCGACTGCGGTGAGCCGCTGCGGGAGTGGGTGGCCTACGGCACCGACGGGCGCGTGGTGGGGGAGGGCACTGGACCCACGTTCGAGCCTCCCGAAGGCACCGTGGAGGTCACGGTCGACGTCGGCCGGGTGGTGCAGGAGCGGTTCGTGCTGCGCTGAGCGATGCGGTGGGCCCCGTCGGCTCATGGCCGCGGGGTGCCCAGGGCCACGCTACCGGCAGCTCGACCGGTTGCTGCTGCTGAAGATGTCGACCTCGTTCACTTCGTACTCGGGCCACGCGATGTCGGCGACGTGCCAGACCTGATTGTCGGCGGTCATGTCCCTCGAGAAGCTGTCGACCAGGACGCCCCCCAGGTAGATGTTCACCGTGGCCACCGACTCGGCGCAGGGCCCGACACACGTGTCGCGCTCGTTCTCACCGTAGTAGTGCACGAGGACGTTGTACACGCCGTCCCAGGGCTCTTCGATGGTGATGGTCTCGGGGCCGAAGCCGTCGGTGGCGTCCCAGTCCAAGGAGGGGTCGTCGGCCGCCCCGTTGCCGCCCCAGTTCGGGTTCGGGTTGCACCAGCTGACGTCTTGGGAGGAGTAGAAGTCCGCGCCGTCCTGGGAGAGGTGCAGGTCGAGGTCGTTGCCGGCGTCCCAGGAGAGCTCGACGTAGAAGCCCTCGAGGGGCAGGGCGGTGACGACGACCTGATCCGGGGTGCTGTCCCAGACGCCGGACTCGTTCTGCACGGTGAGGTCGAAGACGTAGTCTCCGGCGAGGTCGGCGAAGAAGTTGGGGCGTGGGCTGGTGACGTCGAAGAGGCCTGCGGTGGAGCCGGCGGGGGCGGACACCATGGTCCACTCCATGGCCACGATCTCCTCTCCGTCGGGGTCGTAGGAGGCGCGGCCGTCGAGGTCGATCGTGTCGAGGGGGCTGCCCTCGAGGTCGGGGCCCGCGTCGGCCACGGGCTCCCCCGGCTCGGGCTCGGGCTCGGGCTCGGGCTCATCGTCCAGCTCAGGGGTGGTCTCGGTCGCCGGTGCTTCTTCCGGGACGAGCATCTCCGAGATGTTGTGCTCGCTCGAGCAGGCAACCAGGAGCGCGAGAGGGACGAGGTAGGACGAGCGCATTGGAGCCTCCGTGGCGCTGTATAGCCGCCCCTTCGAAGGATCCGCGCGAGGAAAATGTCAGGTCCGCCGATCGCAAGGAGCGCCGGGCCGTTGGCTTTGGCGATTGGCGCGGCCTCGTGGTACCGATGGCATCGGTCGATTCGCCCCGGCGAAGGGCCCTCGGCAGGAGGTGGTGGTGGATATCGCAGTGCTGAAGCTGGCCTTTCGAAGGCACGTCCTCGACACCCTCGCTCGGTCCGACGGCTGGGTGCACGACGCCGAGCGGGCGCGAATCCAGGACCTCTGTCCCGACGCGGCCCTGCAAGGCAGCGGCCTCATGGACGAGTTCGGTGTGCTCACCGTGGCGTACGAAGAGGCCCATGGCGAAGCGCTGCGGCGGCTGCCCATCGAGCTGACCTTGCCCGAGCGTCTGGACTTGCTCAGCGGCTTCTTCGGGTTGTGCTTGGTCGACGGGCACCTCGATCGCTCCGAGGGGTCGCTCCTCTATGAATCGGCCCGTCGGCTCGGGGTCTCCTCCCAACAGTTCGAGGGCTTCCTCGACCAGCAGGAGGAGGTGGGCGACGTGGAACTCGACGCACCCATCGGCGGCGAGCGGGATGTGGAGCCGGTCGACGGGCAGTGACGCCCGCTGCGGGGCGACCCGCCTCTCCTGGTCCCGACGGCCTACGGATCCGACAGACTCGGGACGCCACGGTGGTGCGGGTGTTTCCCTTCGCCCCGGCGCCGCCGTGGCCTGCACTGCTCGCCACCGTGGGCGCCGTGTTGGTGTGGGGGGGCTTGCGTTCGGGCTGGGCCACCGCGGGCAGCCCCGGCGGCCCACTGGTTCCCTGGCTGCTCCACGCGGTGTTGTTGGGGGTGCTCGGGGTGCTCGCGTTGCGGACCTGGACCTCGGTGCGCCGTGGGCAGCAGGTGCTGGAGGTCTACGTAGGCAAGCGCTTCTTGGAGCTGGTGTACTCCCGGGGCGGGGAGACCGTGGCGACAGAGACCGTGGAGCTGGTGCGACTGGAGGATGCCGAACGGGGGGCCTCGTCGGTCCGTCTGCTCCTCGAAGGCGAACCGGCCAAGCAGCTGCCGATGGCGCGACACAGCGACGAGGCACGTGGGTGGATGGTGGAACACCTGCGAGGCGCGGGCCTCGGCGCGAGGCGTCGATTCGGTCACTTGCCCGATGGTGGATCTCTCTTCGGACGCCCGGAGTCCACCGAAGAGACGCCAACCCCGTCGTAGCCCCCGACAACGCGCGCGGAATGTGGTATCTCCGGGCGATGCCGTGGACCGACTCACCCCCCACAGACGGGCCTCTCCTCGCCGATCGCTACCGCCTGGTGACGCGCATTGGTGAAGGAGGGATGGCCGGCGTGTACCGCGCGTGGGACGACCGACTCCGCGTGTGGCGGGCCGCCAAGGTGCTTTTGCCCGAGTTCGCTCGGAAGAAGAAGCTGCGAAGGCGCTTCGAGCGTGAAGCCCACACCATGGCCCGACTCGAGCACCCCAACCTGGTTCGGGTGGTCGACGTAGGCACCTCGGGGTCCCTCCCGTTCATCGTCATGGAGCTGGTGCCGTGCGGCACGCTCATGCAGTGGGTGGATCGGAACGGTCCCATGCCAGAGGCGGTGGCCGTCGACGCCATGGTTCAGGTGGCCGAGGGGCTGCAGACCGTGCACGACAACGGCGTGGTGCATCGCGACATCAAGCCTCACAACGTGCTCATCAACGAGCAGGGCGTCTGCAAGATCACCGACTTCGGCATCGCCCAGGAGAGCGAAGAGGGCCTCACACGGGCCGGCAGCGTGATGGGGACCATGGGGTACATGGCGCCCGAGCAGCGCAACGACGCGGCGGGCGTGGATCGGCGGGCCGACGTCTATGGATTCGGCGCCACGATGTGGAAGCTGATCACCGGCCGCCCCCTCCGTGACCTGTTCATGTACACGGAAGACGAAAGCATCATGGAGGGCATCGACGAGGGACTCGCCGAGGTGCTGATGGCCTGCCTGTCTTACGCTCGGGACGACCGGCCCGAGGCCATGACCGAGGTGATCGACGCCCTCCGCGCCGTGCGGGAGACCCTGCCCGAGGTACCCGGAACCACCCCGCCCTTGCCTCTCATGGGCCTCGTGGAGTCGATGGAGGCGACGTCCGACACCTTCGCGGAGATCGGGCCTGCGTTCACGCTGAGCGATCTCTCGTCGAACAGCGAGGTCGACGAGGGTTCGACCGGGTCCTCCGAGGCCCCCAAGTCGCTGCCCGGGTTGCCGTACGGGCTTCCGCGGCGGCTGGACGGCCCCACAGAAGTCGCCGAGTCGACTCCGTCGTGGCTGGTGGAGGACGACCACACCACCGACGAAGTGATCGGCGGTGGCGGCTTCGACATCCGTCCCGACGACGGGTTCGTGTTGGACGATGCCGTGGCTCCTCCTGCCGAAGAGGAGCTGGCGGCCAGGACGTACTACGAGGCGATGTCGCAGGAGGCTCCGGCCTACCTGCTCGACGAGGACACGGACGAGGAGCCAGGTGAGCAGCTGATTTCCACCCCAGCGCCCGTCGTTCGAGGTGACGCGGCGCCCGCGCCCCTCCCGGCGGCGGAGCTCGGCTCGCCGCTGCCCGTCGGCCTGCTGCTGAAGGTGGGGCTCGTTGCGGTGTTCGTCTTCGTGTCGCTCCTGGGAGGCTTGCTGTTCTGGTCCCGCTCGGTGGTGCTCGAGGCGGCCGTGGTCGCCCAGGACAGCTCCCAGCGTTTCTATGCGACCCTTGACAGTGAGCGGAACGTCGCCACTGAGCTGGTGCACTTCGATCGCAACGCGAAGGGGCTCGAGGGGTTGTTCCTCGATTACCTCGATCACCCGCGGGAGCCGGAGCGCTGGGAGCGGGCGATGACTTTCATCCAAGAGCTGAACGTGTACGCAGTCGCTGCGGCCGGTGAGGACTCCGCCCAGGCCAAGCAGGTGCAGGACCGCGTGAGCCGGTTGATGTCTGCCCGGGAGCGCGCGGTCACCGGCCGACGCGCGTGGCTCGACGCCGGCTCCTCGTTCCCGGGAGTGATTGCCGCGGGCATCGGCTTGGCGCCGTCTGCCCCCTACGACCCGAAGGCGCTGGAGGTCCAGTGAACTCATGGCTGGTGTGGCTGTCGCTGACCCTGGCGGCGACGCCGTCGTGGGTCAAGGAACTCGATGGGCGCACGGAGGTGTGTGCGGTTCCAGTGGAGGGCGACCCCGACACGGCCGAGCCCCCGCCGCTGAGCCCGCTGCAGCAGCTCAGGCGGGATCGGGCGGTGCCCGCCACGGGGGTGCTCGCGCCTCCGTCCCTGCTGTCGTTCTCTCCCCAGGATCCGGTCGGGGTATCGATCCTCGCTGCGGAACACCCGGTGAAGAAGGGGTGGTCTCTCGTGCGGGTGCAGGTGGCCACCCCACCCACCGATGCGATCATCGAGCAGCACATCACCATCGCCGTCGACACGACCGACTCGATGTCGTCCGCCACCTTGTACGGGGTGCCGCTGCTCCAGGACGAGCCCCCCCCCGAGCGCGGGTCGTACCGCTCGGTGAACCGCGTGAACCTGGCCAAGGAGTCGCTGCACGAGCTCGTGGATCTGCTCGAGGGTGAGTCCCGGACGGTCGCGATCGTGGCGTTCCGCGAGGGCACCGCCGTGGAGCTCGCACCGCCCACACCGGTGAGCGACAAGGCCACGCTGCATGCCGCCATCGCGCGCATCGACGCCAAGAATGTGGGCGACGAAGAGCTGTTCGAGACCTTGTTCCGGACGGCCGCGAAGGCCTTCACGGCCTGCGCCGACGACCGCATCCTGATGCTGACCGACGACAATCCTCGGTTCCAGGGCGACCCGGCCGATGTGCGGGAGGGGCTCTCGGCGTGGGCTGGTCAGGGCTTGCGGCTGTACACCTTCGCCGTGGCGGCCACCAACGACCTGACCCCGATCACCCGGCTCACCGTCGCTGGCGGTGGCACCTTGCGACGTGCCGATACGGTGGGAGAGCTGCAGGCGGGCTACGTGCGGGCCCTTCGCCCGACCGGAGCGGTGCTCCAGGACGCGAGCGTCGAGGTGGTGTTCCCCGGCACGTGGGACCGTCCGGGTGGCGCCGCCGAGGGCAGGGTGCACCGCTGGGGGGTCGAGGAAGTGTGGCCTTCCCAGTTCGTGCATGCGGAGCTGTACGAAGTGGAGGGCAGCGGGCCGGTGAAGGTGAATCTGTCGGTGACGCCGCTGCTGATCGAGGGGGGCCCCCGCAAGGCCTCGCTGGCGTCGGCGGCCCCCGTGTCCTGGGCCGATGCGCCCGCGCCCCTGCGCCACGAAGCATCCTTCCTCCTGGCGGAGGCGGCCTTGCGCGGCAACGCCGACATGCCCGAGACCATCCGGGCCCTCGACGAGGGCGTCAAGGAAGTGGGGCCGGGTCGAGAGGCCCAGGCCTTGCTCCACCTGGTGAAGTGAGCATGGGGCCGTGGCTGGCAGGGGTGCTGCTGGCCTGTGGCCCGTCGACCCCAGAGGAGTTCGAGGCCTACGGCGACGAGGCGGTCGCCGTCGAGGACCGCTCCGAGGCCTATGAGGCTGCCTGCGAGGGAGGCCGCATCACCGCTTGCCTTGCCCTGGCTGGACTGGAGGGAGCGCCAGAGGAGGCCCGTCGGTCCGCTGCGGAGACGGCCTGCGAAGCGGGGGAGGCCGACGGCTGCTTGCTGCGGACCGAGGCCCCCGGGGACCGCTGGGGCGTGAAGGCGTGCGAGGGGGGGCGTGGCTCGGCGTGTCTGGCGGCGGCGGGGGTGGCGACGGTGGACCGAGACCGAGCTCGGTTGCTGGGCCAGGCGTGCCACCAGGCCGAGATCCAGGCGTGCATGCCGGCGGCACTGGCCTGGCGGGATCTGGGGGAGCGCGGTCGTAGCGCGGCCCTGTTCGGCGTGGCGTGCCAGGGAGGTCGGAAGGGCGCGTGCTGGCTCCGCGATCGGATGAAGGAGGAGGCGGCGCGCTCGGAGGCCTGCGAGGCCGGCGACCGGCCCGCGTGCGAGGCGCTCTGCATCCGGGATGGCGTGGCATGCGTCGACGTGGTGGAGGCCCTGGAGGCGTCGTGCCAGGCCGGGCATGCCGTGGCCTGCACCCGCCGAGGCCTGGTGGCGTCCGACCAGGCCGAGGACGATGCAGGCGACTGGCTATGGATGGGCTGCGACGGGGTGGATCCGTGGGCCTGCGTGCTGCTCGCGGATCGCATGGCCGAGGGCATGCCCCGGCCGAAGAAGGCCCGAGGGGACGTCGGGTGGCTGCGGAACCAGGCCTGTGATCTGCAGCTCGACTACGGGTGCGCCAAGGCTCCTTGACGAGCTAGGCCGCACGCTCGGGCAGCCTCGTCTCGAACCAGAAGGTGCCGAACGGAAGGAAGCTGGCGATGAACGCCGTGATGGAGAGGACGATGGTCCATCCCTCGGACGCGCTCACCCAGGCCAGTGCGCCGAGGTAGGCCATGAACAGGACCCCGTGGATCCAGCCCGGCACCATGGTCGCGTGCTCGTAGCCGGCCCCGTACTTCAGTGGCATCGCCAAGAAGAACAGGAGGAGCAGGGAGAGGCCCTCGAGGCGGGCGATGCTGACGAAGAGGGCGCGGGCGTCCATAGGGGTCCTCAGAGCTCGGCGACGATGCGCTCGGTGGTGGCCCATAGCTCTGCGGCCAGCGCCATGTCTTGGCCGGGCTTCGATGACTCGGCGACATTGCAGTCGGCGAGGTACTCCCCGTGGATCGTCGCCGTGTCGGGGTGCACCGCGGCCCAGGTCTGGGTGGCCGCGCCCTCGCCGACGCTCTTGAGCGCGATGGGGCCCGCCAGGCCGAACAGGGCGTACTGCCAGGTGGCCATGTGGCGGCCCAGGTTGGTCTTGATGACGCCGGGGTGCACGGCGTTGGCGACCCGGTCGCCCTCGAGGCGTCGATCGAGCTCGCGGGCGAAGAGCAAGTTGGACAGCTTGCTGATGCCGTAGTGGGTCCAGTCTTTGTAGCCCTTGCTGCCATCGAGGTTGTCGAAGGGAATGCCCTCGGCCGGGGCCATGCTGTGGGCGGAGCTGGCCAGCATGACCACCCGTCCGGCGGCCGCGAGGCGTTCCGTCAGGCCCGTGACCAAGATGAAGTGGCCGATGTGGTTGGTGAGGAACTGCAGCTCGTAGCCGTGCTTCAGGTTCAGCTCCGGGAGCGCCATGATGCCGGCGTTGGCGATGAGCGCATCCAGGGGCGCCAGCTGCTTGACCGCCTCGACGGCCGCTCGCACGCTCTCCGGCTCCGAGAGCTCGCAGGACACCGCGTCGTCGGCGCCGGCGTCGCGGGCCTTGGCCTCGGTGCGCGCGAGGCCGATCACTCTGGCGCCTCGGGCCTGCATCACGCGCATCGTCTCCTTCCCGATGCCGCTGTTGCAGCCCGTGATGAGCACGGTGCGACCCGTCAGATCGAGTCCTTCGGTGACGTCGGTCGCGCTGGAGCCGTAGCCGAAGCCGCTGGGTCCCTTTCCTTTGATGCGTCCTAGCAGGCTCATGGGTCCCTCCGGGGGCTGGGGAGGGTGCGGTATCTTGGTGGCCTCGGGTTTCCACCACGGTCTCGCGAATGGGTCGAGTGGCCCGTGGGGCGCGTGCAGGGTGCGGATGGCGGGCCCGTGGGGCATGTTGGCGACGGAGGTGGCCGTGCGGAGTTGGCGCATGACGTGGTGGGTGGCTGGGGCGGTGTGGCTGGGTGGCTGCAGGGAGTACCAGGAGCCCCTGTCCTACGAGGATTGTCAGCCCTACCAGCTGGAGTGCGCCTTGTGCACGTACGAGGAAGACGTCGCTGAGGCGGCGGGGCTTCGCCGCGCCTGGCGCTGCGAGACGCCGGAAGGCGATCAGTACGACGCGGTGCTCCGGGACGGCGACCTCGAGGAGGCCACCGACGACGTGCACTACTACGACCCCGACAAGGGCTCCCGGTTGGCGGCCGAACGACGCTTCTCCGAGCCCACCGAGGTGTGTGGCGAGGAGCAAGACGTGGAGTGGTACGGGGAGATCCTCGAGGACTGCGAGGTCGTCTGCGAGCTGGACGGCACACTGCCGGAGGCCGACGACTCCGCCGAGCTGTGCGACGGGTGACGACGGCGATGGGTCTCCTGCCGCTCGTCCTGGTGGCCCTCGCGTCGTGCCGTTCTGCCACCTCGCCCATGGGGCCCGTGGTGGTGGACGGCTTCGTGGTCGATCCTCTGGAGGAGGGACTGCCCCTCGTTCGAACCGTGTCGTTCGAGACCGACGAGTCCACGGTCGCGACGTGGACCCTGACGGCCGGGGAGCACCGCATCGAACAGACCGTGTCGGAGGGCACAGCACATCGGTCGACCCTGAAAGGTCTTCGCCCGGACCGTGTGTACACCTCCGTCGTTCGGCTGGCTGGACCGTCTGGGACCCGGACGGTGGGGGGGCCAGACGTCGCCTCTGGCGCACTCCCGGACACCTTCCCCGACATCGAGGCGTTGGCCTGGGAGCCGGGAAGGGTAGAGGAGGGGTTCACCCTCATCAACCTGACGGTGCCGACCGAGGTGGACGAGGTCACCCACGTCGTGCTGTTGGACGACGCCCTCGAGCCGGTGTGGATGGTCACCACGGGGACGTTTGGGTACGCGCGCTGGGAGGATGGCGTGTGGGGGCTGTCGGGTGGGGTGGGCGTGCACTGGACCGAGGATGGCGCGGTCGATCGTCGTCTCGTGCCTGGGGCAGCATCCGATCCCATGCCCGACGTCGATGTGCCGATGGGGGTGGAGGAGGGCCTTCACTACGACATCCTCCCCACGGGCCGCGACAGCTTCTGGACGGTCCTCTTCTCCAGCTTCGAGGTCGAGGAATACCCGCTGAGTGCCGACAACCCGGAGGTGGTGCCGAACCCACAGATGCTCCGCGACATGGTCATCGCGGAGCTGGGCTTCGATGGTGCGCTGCGGAATCGATGGCCCCTGTCGGAGCGCCTCGACCCGGGCCGCATCTCCTACAGCAGTCACGCCCGCTCGAAGGACGGGCTCGATTGGGCCCACACCAACGCGGTGAACCACAATCCCGATGGTGGCGTCATCGTCTCTTCGAGGCACCAAGACGCGGTGGTGGCCCTCGACGAGGACGGTGAGCTGCAGTGGATCCTGGCCAACCCGGACGGCTGGAGCGAGCCCTACGCCAGCAAGCGCCTGACGCCCATCGGAGACGTGACCTGGCCATCCCACCAACACGCCCCCCACGTCGCCGAGGACGGCCTGTTGGTGATGTTCGACAACGGCAACCACCGCGGGTCCACGCCCTACGACCCCGGCGATGGGCTCGAGGACCCCTACACGCGGATCGTGGGCTACCGGGTCGACAGCGCGGCCATGACCGTCGAGGAGCTCTGGTCCTTCGAGGACACCGTGACGGGGCGGATCTACAGCGATGCACTGGGGGATGCCGACCCGCTCCCCCACACGGGCAACGTGCTGGCGACCTACAGCATGCTCCGGGAGGAGGGGTCCACGTTCAACGAGGACGAGGGACGAGGCCGGCTCACCGTGCGCCTGATCGAGTTCGAACCTACGTCGTTGCAGACGGTCCTCGACCTGCGGTTCTCGACCGATCGCGAGGCGCTTCCCCGCGGGGTGCGGTCGTTTCGTGCGGAGCGGGTGGCGATGAAGGACCTGGGGTGGCGGGTGAAGTAGCCGGCGGGGGACTCAGCCTTTGGCGCGCTGGCGCGGTGGGGTGGCTTCGGTCGAGGCCTTGCGCGCGCAGGGCCCCGGCTCCCCCACGAATGCGAACTGGCGGACCCATCCAGGTGCGTGGCTGATCACGGAGCCCAGCACCAGGGCCACCACGGCGATCTGGCCTGCCCAGGTCGGGAGCGCGAAGAGGGCCACGAACAGCAGGTCCTTCGCGACGACCACCCAGAAGTGCAGGAATCGGAACACGTCGGCCCCGTGGCGGCGCACGCTGTCGGCGATCAGGTAGCCGCCGCTCAGCAGCAGCCCCGTCACGGCCCCGGGAGCGATGGAGCCCTGGAATGCACCAACGAGCACGAAGGCCATGGCGGCCAGGTGCACGGTGCGGGCGACGATGCGCAGCCAGCGGCTCATCCGGGCTTCCCGTCGGCGCGAGGCCGGGTGAGGATGCCGGCGTAGCGCACCACGTAGACGGCGAAGGCCGCCGCGAAGGCCACGGCCGAGGCCCACAGGAGTTCGGGGTGGGGGTGGACCGACCACGCGGCCCTGAGCACGGTGGCGATCGACACCGCCACGAAGGCCGCCGCCAAGACGCCCGGGACGACGAGCTTGCGACCGGTGTGGCCGAGGGCCACCCGGCTCATCATCCCGAGGGTGATGGTGCCGATGCCCCCGACGGTGAGGAGGTGCGTTGCAACGGAGAGGGGCAGCCCGCCCAGCTCCGCGGCCGCTCGGACCCCCAGGGCCAGCGCCATCCACAGGTAGCCGAGGTGCAGCACCCACAGGATGGGGGTCTTCAGGGTGTGCTCGCCTCGCCAGCCGGCGAGCCGGGCCAGCTGCAGAAGGCAGGCGAGGGACAGGACCGCGGCGATCCCGGGCAGGCTGAGCAGGTCCCAGCCCAGCAGCACGAGCACACTCCCAACGGAAGCCCTCTCCAGCCAGGGGTAGCTGGTGGGCTGTACCTTCAGGGCGTTGCGGGTGAACATCGGGATGACGCGCCCGCCGACGAGCACCACCATCACCGTGACGGCATCGACGGCCACGCCCCCGAGCCAGCGGGGTTCGGCCCCCAGGTGCAGCGCCAGGTCGGTCCCGCCCAGGATCAGCAGCAAGAAGGGGAACAGCGCATTGCGTCGGTTCCCCGTGGCCCACAAGGGTCGCCCAATGGCGAGGGCCAGGGCCGGGAAGAAGGCGACGTCGATCGCTGTTCCGGCCCAGCCGAGGTCCACGAAGCTCTGCAGGCGGGCGATGACCCACAGGGCGGTGAGGCCCCCGAGCCAGCCGCCGGTCGCGGTGGTCTGCCCCGTCCAGTTCTGCACCGCCGTGAGCAAGAAACCCGCCACCACCGCACCGGTGAAGCCGAAGAGCATCTCGTGCACGTGCCAGGAGAGGGGCGGCAGCGCGGCGAGGTGCGGGGCCTGTCCGGTGAGCACGCCGACCCACCAGAGCGGAGCGCAGACGGCCCACACCGCCGCCAAGAGGAAGAACGGGCGGAAGCCCGTGGCGAGAGGCACCCAGCGGGAGGTCATGACAGCACGGGCATCTGCATCCGGACGATGCGGATGCCTTGGGGCGTCTTCATGAGCGTGTCGCGCCACTCGTCGCCGTCGAAGCGGTAGGACACTTGCACGCCGAACACGACCCCCGTCTCCAGCGCTCGGAAGGCATCGCGGAGAGCGACATCGCCGGGGTCGGCGCGGCGGGCCGCCCCGCCCTTTTGTCGGACGTCGAGCAGCTCGGTGTGGGACTCGATGTCGTCGGCGAGCTGCCACAGCGTGGCGCGGTCGATCACGGCGTCGTGGAGGTCTGGCAAGGGCTCGCTCACGAGGCCTCCGGGCCGATGGCGATGGCGGTGCGGGGGGCGGGGCAGGCGGCGGCGCAGTCGCCACAGCCGGTGCAGCGGGTCACGTCGACGGTGGGGCGCTGCTGGGCGTCGAGCACGATGGCCCCGGCCTCCGGGCAGCGCTCGTGGCACGTGGTGCAGGGACTGGACTGGTGCGCCAAGCAGTCGAACACCATGATGCGGGCCTTGTGGCCCGGGGCCACGGCCGACGGTTCGTTGGACGTGGGCTTCTCCCAAGGTGCAGGCCGACGCGCCCGCGCCAGCAGGTCGTTCACCTGGACCTGTTCCACCACAGACTGGGGCTCGGGGGCACGGCCGAACAGCCGCCCCAGCAACACCTGCCGGCGGGACACGCTCATGGGCGCGCCTCGAGGGTGGAGTCGGTCACGTGGCACTGCAGGCAGCTCTGGCGGTCCGGGTGGGTGGACTTCATGGCGTCGCGGCCGTTCGGGCCATGGCAGCTGATGCAGCGCTCGTGCATGAAGGTCGCGTGGGGGAGCGCAGGAGGGGCGATCCCGGTCCAGCGGTCGCCCTCGAGCGGGGCCCGCTCACCGACGAAGCTGTTGGGCAGGGCGCGGGGGTCCGCCTGCTGGCCATCCGGGTCCCACGGCAGGTTCGGCTCGGACATCGCGTGGCACTGGGTGCAGCTGACGTAGCTCTCGTGGGGGTAGGGGGGGGCTGCCATCCCTCGGATGCGGATCCCCAGCTCGTGGCAGGCCTTGCACTCGGCCTGGGTCTGCTGCCGCACCGGGTGAGGGATCACGGGCGGGGCGCCGAAGTAGGCGCGACGGGCCGACCGCTGGGCGAGGGCTGCCTGCTTGCCTCCCGAGCCGAGCTCCACGGCGTCGGTACGGGAGGGCACGGCGCCTTCGAGGGCCGCGAGGTCGGCCTGCAGCACGGGGGCCCGCCCGCCGGGGGCTCGGTTGCGCATCTCCCAGTAGGGGATGGCCGGCTTCACGTCGGCGTGGTGCACCTCGGGGAGATCCCGAAGCGGGGTCTCGAAGGTGTAGTCGTCGCTGCGGGTCGCACGGAGGAAAGCCACGAGCGACACGCCGAGCACCACGGTGAGCATCACCATGACCGGACCTGTCGAGGGCTTGGCCATCACGCCTCCACCTTGCGGAGTCGCACCGCACATTTCTTGTAGTCAGGCTGCTTCGAGAAGGGGTCGTACTCGTGGAGCGTGACCTTGTTGATCTTGATGCGTTCATCGAAGAAGGGCACGAACACGGTGCCTGGAGGCGGGCTGCCACGACCGTCGATCCACACGGGCACGGTGACGGCCCCGCGGCGGGACTCGACGACGACCAGGTCGCCGTTCTGGAGGGTCATCGCCTGAGCATCCTGGCGGTTCACCTCGACGTAGGCGCTGGGCATGCTCTTGCGGAGCTGCGGAACGCGACCGGTCATGGTGCCGGTGTGCCAGTGCTCGATGACCCGCCCCGTGCACAGCCACATCGGGTACTCGGCGTCGGGCACTTCGGGGGGGGGCTCGTAGGGGTGGAACCACACCTGGGCCCGGCCGTCTTTGGTGGTCGAGTGGTAGAACTCGTGGCCCGCTCCCTTGGTGACGTAGGGGTCGTCGAACTCCGCGAAGCGGAAGCGGGTCTCCCGCCAGGTGCCGTCGTCCTGCTGGACGACCGGCCAGCGCAGGCCCCGGGCCTTCACGTACTCGCTGTACGGGGCCAGGTCCTTGTGCTTGAGCCGGGAGAACAGCCGGTACTCCTCGAACAGGCGCTCATCGACGTTGATTTGGTAGTAGCGGGGCCAATCCCAGGTGGGGACCTCGCGGCCGCCCTCTTCCATGTGGAAGAGGAACTTGCCGTCTTTGTCCTTCATGCCCTCGAAGCCACGCTCGAACAGCTCGCGGGCCACAGCGATGATCTGCCAGACGTCGTCTCGGGCCTGGCCCGGAGGGTCGACCTGCTTGAACCACTGCTGGGTACGGCGCTCGGAGTTGCCGAAGATGCCGTTCTTCTCCACCCACATGGCGGAGGGAAGCACCAGATCGGCGATCTCGGTGGTGGCCGTGGGGTACACGTCGCTGCAGATGAGGAACTTGTCGGGGTCCTTCACGCCGGGGTCGAGAAGCAGCCCGCTGTTCGGCATGGTCTGCCCGGGGTTGGTGACCTGCACCCAGATGGTGTGGATCTCGCCGCCTTCCTCCTCTTTCGGAGTCGACCAGGACTTGAACATCGCGACGGTGTGGGCGCCAGGCTTGGGGTTGATGCGCCCTGCCGGCACGTTCCAGTACTCTTCCGACTGGGCCCGATGGTCGTCGTTGGCGACGACCCGTCCGCCAGGCAGTGCATGGGCGAGGGTCCCGACCTCGCGGGCGGTGCCGCAGGCGGAGGGCTGACCGGTGAGCGACGTGGGGTTGTCGCCGGGGCGGCCGAAGTGGCCAGAGAACAGGTGCACGGCGTGGATCAGGCTGTTCATCGCCGTGCCGCGCGTGTGCTGGTTCACCCCCATGCACCACAGGCTGGTGATGCGCTTGTCGGGGTCGCCGAAGAGGTCGGCGAGCATGTGGATCTGCTTCTCCGACAGGCCGGAGATCTCGGCGACGTGGGCGGGCGTGTAGGGCTCGAGGGCCTTCTTCCAGTCCTCGAAGTCCATCGCCTCGCCCTTCAGGGTGGGCTTGTCTTTCTCGAGCACCCGGAAGTTCACGTGCTTGCCGACGAACTCCTTGTTCCAGGTGTCGTTGCGCAGCAGCAGATGCAGGATGCCGTTGGCGATGGCCAGGTCGCTCTGGGGCTTGAAGCGAAGGAAGTGGTCGGCGTGAGCGCTGGTGCGGGTGTGCCGGGTCGACATGTCGATGAGGGTGATCTCCTCCCCTCGGGACCGACGGTCCATGAACCGAGAGAACAGCACGGGGTGCATCTCAGCGGGGTTGTTGCCCCAGGTGATGATGACGTCGCACTCGTCGAGGTCCTGGTAGCAGCCGTTCGGCTCGTCGACCCCGTACGTGGCGATGAAGCCAGTGACCGCCGAGGCCATGCACAGGCGGGCGTTGGGGTCGATGTGATTGCAGGACAGGCCGCCCTTCATGAACTTCTGGGCGGCGTAGCCCTCCGGAACCGTCCACTGGCCGCTGCCGTAGAAGGCGAAGCCGGCGGGGTCGAGCTCCACTCGGTCGGCCAGGACCGAGATGGCCTCTTCCCAGGAGATGGGCACGAGCTTGCCGTTCTTGCGGAGCTGAGGCGTGGTCAGACGGTCTTCGCCGTACAGCGCAAGGCCTACGTGGTAGCCCTTCATGCACAGCAGGCCCTTGTTGACGGGGGCCTCCTGGTCGCCGGCGATGGCGACGACCTTGTTGTCCTTGACCCCCACCTGCACGTGGCAGCCGGTGCCGCAGAAGCGGCAGGGGGCCTTGTCCCAGCGCACGCCCGGGCCCATGCGCTTGGCGAGCTCGGGGTCGATGCCGGACGACGCGCCGGCGGAGTTGGAGGCGGCGGTGGCGGCGGTGAGGGCGGCCAGCTTGAGGAAGCTACGGCGGTCGGTGGTCACGAGACCTCCTGGGGGAGAACGTCGGCGAACTGGGCGAGGACCAGCTCGATGCGAAGGATGTCGGGGTGGTCGGCCAGGCCGCGCCAGAGGGACTTGTCTTCTTTGCGGTCGGCGGTGTCGGCGACCATGGCGAAGCGGTCCGGATGGACGCCGTCGACCTCGATGCGGGGGTCCTCGGCGAGGGAGGCCGAGAGAGGGAACGCGTCGCCGTGGCGTGTGTACACGACGGCGCTGACGATGGGCATCAGGACTCCTCTACGTGCATGGCGTCGGTGAAGACGGCGACGGCGATCTTGAGACCGAGGGTGAAGAGGATCAGTCCGAGGGCCCAGATGCCGAGGGAGATCTTCCACTCGACCATGTTGGGCAGGTACTCGACGACCTCGTGGAGCGTGCTGGGGACGAAGCCGGGCACGATGAGCCCCAGCCCTTTCTCGACCCACAGGCCGAAGAGGGCGGCCATGCACGCCACGTCGATGATCCACAGGTTCTTCTTGGGGTCGACGGTGAGGAACACGACGGCGGCGAACACGTCGCAGGCGACGGCGCTCCAGATCCAGGGAACGAGGGCGTTCTTTCCGTGCAGTCCGAAGTACAGATACTGGGCGGACGCGACGTGGCTGCCCCCCGTGTAGAACTCGGTGAACACCTCGGCGAACACCAGGAACAGGTTGGCCAGGGCGGTGACCCGTAGGATCTTGATGAGGGTCTGGATGGCCCCTTCACCGGCTCGGAAGTCCGAGAAGCGATGCATGAACTGCAGGGCCAGCACGATGAACGCGGGCCCGCTGACGAAGGCCGACGCGAGGAACCGGGGCGCGAGGATGGCGGAGTTCCAGAAGGGCCGACCGCCGAGGCCGCTGTACAGGAAGGCGGTGACCGTGTGGATGGACACGGCCCACACGATGCTCAGGAACACGAAGGGCAGGTACCACTTCTTGTCCGGCTTGCGCCCCAGGAAGCGCATGTACAGCATGTACCCGACGACGTGCAGGTTGATCAGCAGGTAGCCGGTCAACACGATGACGTCCCAGGTGAGCATCGAAACCGGCCAGTTGAACCGGCCGATCCCTGGAATCATGTGCCAGATCCGGTCGAGTCGCCCGAGGTCGACGTTGACGAAGGACAAGGCGACGCAGATGGCGGACACCGCGAGGATCTCCCCGACGATGACGACGTCGTGCATCTCCTCGTCCTTGTAGACGTAGGCGGGAATGACCATCATCACCGCACCGGCGGCGAGGCCCACGGCGAAGGTGAAGTTGCCGATGTACATGCCCCACGAGACGTGGTCGGTCATGGCGGTGAGGCCCTGTCCGTGCACGGTCTGGTGGGCGAAGGCGTTGATGCCGACGAGCCACACGGCGGTGAGGGCCGTCATCCAGCCGTAGAAGAGCGGTCCCCCGTCGGTGGCGACGCCGAGCGCCTTCCACAGGAACTGGGGGTACGAGAGGACGGCGTGGGCCGTGGACTCGTCGACCTTTGCTTGGGAATCGGTGTTCACGTGCCTACTCGTCGAAGAAGTAGAAGAAGCGGGGCTGCGTTCCGAGGTCCTCTTTGAGGACGAAGACGCGCTTGTTCTCGAGGACCCAGCGGATCTCGCTGTCGGGGTCGGCAAGGTTGCCGAAGACCCGGGCGCCGGTGGGGCAGGCCTCGAGGCAGGCCGGTTGGCGGCCCTTGCGGGTGCGGTGCAGGCAGAAGGTGCACTTCTCCATGACGCCCTGGGGGCGGATGCGGTTGGAGAGGTAGGCCTGCTCGGGGTTGACTTCCTCGGCGGGAATCTCGGGCTTGGACCAGTTGAACCGTCGTGCGTGGTACGGACAGGCCGCCTCGCAATAGCGGCAACCGATGCACCAGTCGTAGTCGACGACGACGATGCCGTCGGACTCCTTCCAGGTGGCCTCCACTGGGCACACCTTCACGCAGGGAGCATTGTCGCACTGGTGGCACTGCACCGGCATGTAGAACTTGCCGGGGGCAGGCACCTCGTGGTCGTAGGTGACGTTGCCGTGCTCGAGGTTCAGGCTCCCGTTGCTCATCTCGAGCACGCGGATGTAGCTGTTGTTCGTGGCCCGGTCGTGGTTGTTCTCTTCGTGGCAGGCCTGGGCGCAGCGCCGGCAGCCGATGCACACGGAGAGGTTCAGGGCGTAGGCAAACTGCACCCCTGGGGTGGGCCGCACGTCTTCGACGTGCACGGTGGCGCCGTACTCCTCGAGGGTCTTCTTCTCGATGCGTCGGAGGACCACGTCCATGTCTTCGCGGGAGAGCTCCTTGTAGTGCTGCTGCAGGAACTCATCGACGGAGAGGTCGTCGGTCCACTCGGTCAGCGGGGCCAATGCGCGGGCGAAGGCAGCTGCCCCGAGGGTCGCTCCCCCGGCCTTCATCATGGTGCGGCGGGTCGGGCTGCTCATCAGTGGCCTCCTTCGGGGGGGGCGCCGTGGGGCTCAGGGGTCTCGAGGTAGCGGTCGCGAGGGGGATGCACGGGAAGCACCGTGCCGTAGGCTGGCGCGTGGGGTGCATGGCACGACACGCAGTGGTTGCGGGTGCGAGGCCCCCGGCGAAGGTCCCAGTGGCCGTTCATGCCGCCGTGGCTTCCGTGGCGGTAGTCGCGGACCTGCACACCGTGGCACTGGGCGCACAGCGTCATGGCGTCACCCAAGTCGAGGGACGTGCCGTCGGCGAGGTGGAGTCGGGTGCGGTCGCCATCGACGTGGCAGGCGTTGCAGACCAGATCGCCATGCTGCAGGTCGACGGCCTCGTGGAACGTCTCCGGAGCGCCGGAGCCGGCAGCCCAAGACTGGGCTGGATTCGGGCCGTGGCACGTGGCGCAGGCCACACCGATCGGGCGCCCTTGGGCATCCACCAAGGGGGTGTCGGCCACCCCCAGCGTGGTGGGCGCGACGATCTCCACCGGGTGGAGGGGGGCGTCGTCGGGCACGGGTGGCCCGAACTCTCGGGAAGGATCTGCGAAGCCGCGGTCGCACCCGGTCGCGACCGCGAGGGAGAGGGCCAGGGTGAGGAGTCGTGTCGTCATGACGGCGGTCCTCTGCAAGAGCGGTGCCAGTGGCCGCAGAGTGGCGCTCTACACCCGTCCGGTGGGCGAAACGCCGAGCATCGACCGCCAGGCTCCCGGTGGCCTCGGGACTCGATCGGGTGCTCTGACACGGTGTGTGTGTGTTTGCGCAGGAAGAAGCCAAAAACTTCAATGGATCAGTTTATCCACTAAAATTCAGAGACTGGGGATGTCCGGCAACCGGTGGACGGTGTGTCAATTGCAACATGTGACATCTCGAGACACCGCTGAGAGCCGCCCACCAGCTCGCTCGGCCCCCTCGGCACGACCTTTGCTCATGGCCCGTGCGGAGGATTCATGACCTGCCTGTTGCCGCTGATGGCGGCCCTCGCCGTTGTCCCTGCCCACGCCGCCCCCAGCGCCCCGAGCGCCCCGAGCGCCCCCCCGCCCCCTGCCCCCGTGGATGCGGCGGAGGCTGTGGCAGAGCCCGTGGCGGAGGCCCCCGCGCTCAAGCCCTTCGAGCTCAAAGGCATCTACACGGTGTGGGGCCTGACCCAGAACAACTTCATGCTGGGCGCCGACCACCCCCTCGATGATGCCGCGTACACGGTGCAGATGCTGCGCCTCGACGGCAAGGCCCAGCGGGATGGCTATGGCGTGCGGGCGCGGCTGGACCTCGCCCAGGGCTGGTGGGGGGTGGACAACGACCCCAACCGGAGCTCCGCCGTCGGCGTCGACGAGGCGGGCAACGCGGTCGCCACGGATGCCTACAACTCGAACGCCATGTTCCAGAACAAGGGCACCCACTACGGGCTGCACGTGGACCTCGCGTATGGGTGGGTCGACCTACCTGGTGTGCCGGTCCAGGTTCGGCTCGGGCGCCAGTACTACGGTGTCGGCCACAAAATCGTGCTGGACATGGACTACGACGGCATCCAAGTGGAAGCCACGCCGTCGGACAACGTGACCCTCCAGGCCTGGTGGGCCAAGGTGGGCGAGGGCCTGGGTGGCCGCACGCTGCCCAAGGGCTTGTTGATGAGCGACAAGGACGAGTACGCCGACGCGGACTTGTTCGGCTTGGTCGGTGACGTGAAGAGCGGCGACCACGCGTTCGGCGTGTACGGCCTGTACTACATGGACCAGTCGGACCAGCCGGACTGGACGGTGTTCCCGAACGACCTCGGCTACTTCCGGGCCCGCCATGCGCCCAACATCAGCCGCGCCTTGGCGGTCGGCGCGACCGCGGACGGCACGTTCGAGGTGGCCGAGGGCCTGAAGTACGCCGTCGAGTTCGACTGGCTCTCCGGCGTCGATGACGTGGACAACACGGACCACGCAGGCGGCAACCTCGACATCAACGACGGCACCCTGACCGGCTACGACGCCTACGCCACCCTCGACCAGACGGTCGATGTCGGTGTGCGTCTGACGACGGGTGTCTTGTTCGGCCTCGGCTCCGGAGACGCCGACACCACGGGGGGACCTGGAAACCTGCAGCGCCTGCAGACCATGGGCTTCTTCCCGCTCACCTACGTGTGGGAGGACTCGGTGATGCCCGACATGGAGGGCATCTCGCCCCAGGGCCTCGGCTCCCCGGTGTCCCGTGGCTACCGGGAGCTCGAGAACACCACCGCCATCCAGGCGCGGCTGTCGGCCGTGTTCCTGGAGCGCCTCACCGTGGGCGGCACGTACACCTACCTGTCGTCCACGCGGGCCGTCCGGGGCTTTGATGCCGCGGGCACGCCGATGGGGGAGGGGGCCACCGACCTCGGCCAAGAGGTCGACGGGAAGGTGTCTTGGAAGCTGCCCGTGAAGGGTCCCGGTGCCTCGTTGACCGCGCTCGGGGGTGTGTTTCTCCCCGGTGATGCCGCTGGAAACCTCATCCTGGGGAGCTTCACCAACTTGGAGCCTGCCTGGGAACTGAAGACCGTCGCCGCCCTGAAGTTCTGACCTCGGAGTTCTGCATGTCTCGCCTCTCCTTCGCGCCTCTGTTTCTCGCTGTCTTCGCCTGTGCGCCGCCTCAGGCGACGCCGCAGGCCTCCTCGGAGGCGGCCGATGCCCCCTCGGGGGGCGGCGGCAGCAAGGCGGGTGACTTCGGCCCCCCCCAGGGCGACCCCATCCAAGCTGTTCTCACGCAAGCCCCCGAGGTGCCTCCCCCCACCGAACGCAGCGCGCCCGCCAAGGTGGTGGTCGAGCTCGAGGTCGTGGAGAAGGTGATGCCCATCTCCGAGGGCGTCGACTACACCTTCTGGACCTTCGGCGGGCAGGTTCCCGGGCAGTTCATCCGCATCCGGCAGGGGGACACGGTGGAGTTCCACCTGCAGAACCACCCCGACAGCAAGATGCCCCACAACATCGACCTGCACGCCGTCACCGGCCCGGGTGGTGGCGCGGCCAGCTCCTTCACGGCGCCCGGCCATGAGTCCCAGTTCACCTTCAAGGCGCTCAACCCGGGCCTGTTCGTCTACCACTGCGCCACGGCCCCGGTGGGCATGCACATCGCCAACGGAATGTACGGGTTGATCCTCGTGGAACCGCCGGAAGGCCTTCCGAAGGTCGACCGCGAGTACTACGTGATGCAGGGCGACTTCTACACGGTGGGCAAGTACCGGGAGAAGGGCCTGCAGCCCTTCGACATGCAGAAGGCCATCGAAGAGAACGCAACGTATGTCCTGTTCAATGGCTCGGAAGGCGCCCTCGTGGGCGATCAGGCCATCGAGGCCAACGTCGGCGAGACCGTGCGCTTGTACGTCGGCAACGGCGGTCCGAACCTCGTCTCGAGCTTCCACGTGATCGGCGAGATCTTCGACAAGGTCTACACCGAAGGTGGGTCGTTGTTCCAGGAGAACGTGCAGACCACGCTCGTCCCGGCCGGTGGCGCCACCATGCTCGAGTTCTACGTGGAGGCACCTGGCACCTACATCCTGGTGGACCACAGCATCTTCCGCGCCTTCAACAAGGGCGCCCTCGGCATGCTCAAGGTCAACGGCAGCGACGCCCTCGACATCTACTCCGGCAAGGAGGTCGACAGCGTCTACCTCGCCGACAAGGCCGGCTCGTCGGCCCCCATCGGTGAGGCCACGGCGGCGGCCGCTGCCGGCACCCTGACGGTGGACCAACAGGTCCAGGCTGGGGGCGCGCTCTTCAAGGGCACCTGCTCCACCTGCCACCAGGACGACGGCAAGGGCATCGCCAACGTGTTCCCGCCCCTCGCGGACTCCGACTACCTGCTCGCCGACAAGAAGCGGGCCATCGGGGTCGTGCTCAACGGCCTGAGCGGGCCGGTCAAGGTCAATGGCGCTGACTACAACTCGGTCATGCCGCCCATGAGCCAGCTCAACGACGACGAGGTCGCGAACATCCTGACCTACGTGCTCAAGAGCTGGGGCAACGATGGCGGCGCGGTGTCGGTCGCCGAGGTCGCCAAGGTACGGGCGAGCCTGCCCCATCCTGCGGGGGCTGCCCACTGATGCTGTGGCTGTGGGCTGGCTTGGTGTGCGCGGGCACGCTCGTGCCGATCCCCGAGGGTCGGTATGAGCCGCTGTACCCCGCCGACCCGGACCAGCCGTCGGTCGCCGTGGATGGGTTTCGTCTGGACGACCGACCGGTCACGGCAGCGGAGTTCGCTGCCTTCGTGACCGCGAACCCCGAGTGGGCCCGCGGTGGGGTCTCCCCGCTGATGGCCGACCAGAGGTACCTCAGCGAGCCCCAGAGCCCCGAGCAACCGGTGGTCCGTGTCAGCTGGTTCGCGGCGCGGGCCTACTGCACGTCGGTGGCCAAGCGGCTCCCGACTGAGGACGAGTGGGAGTACGTCGGGCGCGCGTCGGCCACCGAGATGGACGCCAGCCACGATCCCGCCCATCTGCAGCAGCTGCTGGACTGGTACGGCCGTCCGGGCTCCGAGCCCCTGCGGGACGTGGCGACCGGTGTCCCCAATGTCTACGGTCTCCATGACATGCACGGGCTCGTGTGGGAGTGGGTGGAGGACTTCAACAACACCCTGTTTGGCACGGATGGCCGGGAGGGAGGGGACGACGACACCCTCAAGTTCTGCGGGGCCGGGGCGTTGTCCGCGACCGATGTCGAGGACTACGCGCGCTTCATGCGCATTGCCTTCCGCTCGTCTCTGCGCGGCAGCTACACCACCTCCAACCTCGGCTTCCGCTGTGCGGCCGACGGAGAGACGCCATGATGACTCCGCTCCTGTTCGGGCTGCTCGCTTGCGGTCTCGGCGACCCCCCGGTGGACCCGTTCGCGGCCCAGGTGGAGGCCGCATTGGCGGCACCGCTGCCCGAAGACTCGCTGTACACCATGGAGCTGCCCCTGGTGGACAGCCACGGAGAGGAGGCGAGCCTGGCGGCGGGCCACGGCCACCCCACCCTCATCAGCATGTTCTACGCGAGCTGCCCCACGGCCTGCCCGATGCTGGTGGGGGAGGTGCAGTCCATGGAGGCGCGCCTGACGCCCGAGGAGCGCGCCGACTTGCGGGTGGTGCTCGTGAGCCTCGACCCGGACCGCGACACCCCTGAGGCCCTGGCCGAGGCAGCAGAGCGGTACGGCGTCGATGGGACGCGTTGGACCCTGAACCGCACCGAGGACGCGCACGTGCGCACGCTCTCGGCCCTGCTCGACATTCAGTACCGGGACCTCCCCGACGGCGAGATGAACCACAGCTCCATCCTCACGCTGCTCGACCGGCAGGGCCGCGTGGTCGCTCGCCGAGAGGGCCTCGGAGGGACGGTGGATCCGTTGGTGGAGGCGCTGCGTCAGGTGCCCTGAGGCCACCTCACACCGCGGACGCCACCAGCCACGCCGACACACTGAGCACCAAGGCCATCGCCGCGAGGAACGCCGCACCCCAGACGGGTCGGCTGAAGCGCAGCTCGAGGAACACGGCCCCGATCACCAGCACCTTCAGGAAGGCCACACTCGCCAGCATCCAAGGGGACTCCGCGACCTGCCACGTGAGCAACGTGAGCAGCACGAGGGATGCGAACGCGACGGTGGCGATGGTGGTTCGGCTCATGGGTGCATCAGGTAGAGGATGGGGAAGAGCAGCAGCCAGACGACGTCGACGAGGTGCCAGTACACCGCCGCGGCTTGAACGTTGAGGAGGTCCTCGCCCTCCGTGCCACGACCGGCGAAGGCGAGGCCGCCGAGCCACCCGTAGGCCACCACGCCCGCGAGCACGTGAAGCAGGTGGAGTCCGGTGAGGAACAGGTAGGTGAACCAGAAGCCGTTGGTCGACAGGCCGACGCCGTCGAGGTGGCTGTACTCCAGCAGCTTGTTGGCGCTGAAGAGTGCGCCGAACCCGGCGGTGGCGAGCAGCCAGCCTCCCCCTGCGCGGCTCTTGCCCTCCTCGCAGGCCACGGCCGCGAGGTAGGCGGTCCAGCTGCCGGTGAGCAGCAGCACGGTGCCCAGGACGGCGGAGGTGGGGTGCAGCTGCAGCTGGCTCGCTCGGTACACGTCCACCTGGCCCGCCCAGCTGGACGCATGGTAGGTCAGGAACAGGCCGAAGGTCACGACCTCGACGGCCATGACGACCCAGATGGCCGGCCCGCCGACGAGGGGGGCCCAGGAGGGCTGCTCGGTGTCGCTCACAGGCGCCGCCAGGCCCCGAGCCGGGCAACGGCCTCGCACAGGTCCTCGGGACGCCGCAGCAGGCCCCAGCTCCCCGGCCCGAACATGGACGGCAGGCGGTGCTTGGCGATGTCGTCCACGGCGAGGCCGAACACGGTGATGCCGGCGGCTCGCGCTTCCTCCAGGGCACGGCGCACGTCGCTGAGCCCGTGGTTGCCTTCGTATCGGTCGTAGTCGGTGGGCTTGCAGTCGCTCAGCAACACCAGCTGCCGCGCCCGGGCCCCCCGACCGAGGAGCTCGGTGGTGGCGTGGCGGACGGCGGGGCCGATGCGTGTGTAGCCCTGGGGTCGGATGTGCTCGAGGCGATGCTTGCCGACGGCCCAGGGCTCGTTCCAGTCGAGCACGGTGTAGGTGCGGATGCGGTGGCGCGTGTGGCTGGCGAAGGCCATGATCTGTAGGGCGTCGCCCGCATGATGGGAGGCCTCCCCGTACACCCACAGGGCGTCGCGGGTGACGTCCCACACGCGGCGGTTGTCGATCCAGGAGTCGGCGGACAGCGAGATGTCGACGAGGACGGTGGTGGCGACGTCCCGCTGGTGCCGGGCCTGTCGGGCGTAGACCCGAGGCGACGGGCAGCGCCCACTCCGGCGCTCCACCTCGGCATCGATCACGGCGTCCATGTCGAGAGAGTCTCCATCGAGGACCCGGGACTGCCGGCGGCGCCTCTGCCGCTGGCGAAGCAGCTGGTCCTTCACGTCCTGGAGGCTGCGGCGCTGGCGGCGCAGGCTCTCCTCGGCGAGGCCGAGGGCGGGCAGTCGGGGCAGCGTCGTGGGGTAGACGGCGCACCAATCTGGGCGGTAGCCGCCTCGGGCGTGATCCCACTCCGGGTAGTGCAAGGCGTGGTCGTCGGGGGTCACGTCCGTCACGTCGGGGATGGCCGCCTCGAGCCCGACCTCCGCCCGCAGCAGGGAGTGGGCCCGGGGCCCGCCGCGCACCATCGTGGACAGGTCGATTTCCTGCATGGCTTCGATGTGGTCGTTGAGCTCGTCGTCGCCGTCGAGCTGCCGGATGTTGCCGTTGAAGCTCTCCAACAGCTCGATCTTCTCGAAGGCGTGCAGAGGCAGCTCGAACTCGTCTTCTTCGCCGAGGGTCTTCACCGTGATGTCGGTGATGTCTTGGGCTTCCTGTTCGGTGGCCTCTCCGGAGGGCGGCGCCTCCCCGTCGGACGTCGGAGAGCCCTCGGGCAGGACCACCTGCAGCACGCGTCCCCACAGCATCCCGTCGAGGAGGGCGGGGACCTCGGGGATCTCGACGGGAACCCGCTCGAGGGCCCACAGCCCGCGCACGACGTCGTCGTGGGGGTGGTCGGTGATCTCCCGGACACCGAGCAGCAGCACGCCGGCTTCCCGGTACACCTCTCGGAAGCGTGGCAGCTCCACGCACAAGGTCTCGATGGTGCGCCACGCCTCCCGCAGGCTGCCCCCGGGGGTGAGTGCGGGCACGCCACGACCGATGGTGGACGCGTCGATGGCCACCCGAAGCAGCAGCAGGCTCCGGTTCAGCTCCGCGTCCGGCACGATGTCGAAGACGGCGGGCAGGAGCAGGGTCGTTCCGCGGATGCCTCCCTCCCCCCGCGTCGTCTCGATGCGGACCGAGCGGGCGGCGAGGACGGAGGCAAAGGCGGTGAGTCGTCCGACGAGAGGGGCCACATGGACGGCGGCCTCCGATGTCTCTGGCGGCGCGTCGCCGACCACGCCGCGCCAGAAGGCGCGCACGGCCTTGAAGATGCCGAGCTCCCAGTCGAAGTCGAGGCTCGGTCCGGCTGCCATCAGAACACCAGGTTCACGACGTCGTCGAGGGCCTGCTGGATCTCCGCGTCGTCGGTCAGAGCCTCCACGATGGCGACATGGCAGGCGAGACGTGCAGGCAGTCCGCCGTGGATGAGGGTGGCCGCGTCGACGAGGAGCCGGGTGCTGGGCATCTCCGCGAGGCCCAGGGCATCCAGCTGCCGAAGCTTGGCCGCGAGGGCCACCAGGCGGGTGCACACGGCGGCGTCGGCGCCGGTCTCCCCGAGCAAGACCTCCTTCTCCACGGCGGGAGACGGGTAGGTCATCGACACGCCGACGAAGCGCTGACGGGTGCTCGGCTTGAGCTCCTTGAGGCCTCGCTGGTAGCCGGGGTTGAAGCTCACCACGAGCATGAAGCCCGGCGCTGCCTTCAGGACCTCGTCGCGGCGGTCCACGAAGAGCTCCCGCCGGTGGTCGGTGAGGGGGTGGAGGACGACGATGACGTCAGGGCGCGCCTCGGCGACTTCGTCCAGGTACAGGATGGCGCCCTCGCGCACGGCCCGGGTGACCGGACCGTCCTGCCACACCGTCTCCCCGCCCTGCAGCAGCCAGCGGCCGAGCAGGTCGACCGCACTGGTGTCGTCGTGGCAGGCCACCGTCACGAGCGGTCGCTCGAGGCGCGCGGCCATGTGCTCCACCAGCCGGGACTTGCCGCAGCCGGTGGGGCCCTTGAGGAGCAGGGGGAGTTGCTGCTTCCAGCAGTGCTCGAAGACCTGCGCCTCGTGGCCGACGGTTCGGTAGAACGGGGGCGCGGTGCCGCTCATTTGGCTGCCTGAGAAGCCTGCTCCGGAGGTGCTTCGCTCGCGACCTCCGTGGGCAAGCCGTGGCGGATGAAGTCGTAGATGAACAGCGCGATGCCGGTGGTGAACAGGCAGGCTGCGAGGGTCAGGGCCCAGAAGTGGATGGAGATGGCTTCCTGGGCCGCCATGAAGTCCATGCCCATGCGTCGCTCCAGGTACACCTGGCTGACGCCTGCGACCGCGAAGGCGCCGGTCATGCAGATCATCCCGATGTTGGAGGTCCAGAAGGCCCACTCCCCAATCCAGCTGTCGAAGAACTTGCGACCGGTCATCTCGGGCAGGGCGTAGCTGATCATCCCGAAGATGAGCATGGCGTAGGCGCCCCAGAAGGCGAGGTGGCCGTGCATGGCCGTCACCAGCGTGCCGTGGGTGTACAGGTTGACGCTGGGCAACGTGTGGGCGAAGCCGAGGGCTCCTGCACCGACGAAGGACAGCACGCCGCACCCGACGGACCAGAACAGGGCCACTCGGTTCTCGTGCTTCCGGCCGCCGCGGCGGGCCATGGTCACGACGTACAGGGCCATGCCGAGGAAGGCGAGGGGCTCGAGGGCGGAGAAGATGCCGCCGACCATCAGCCAGTACTCAGGCGCACCGATGAAGTAGTAGTGGTGCCCGGTGCCGAGGATGCCGGAGAGGAAGGTGAGGCCCACGATGAGGTACAGCCACTTCTCCACGACCTCCCGGTCCACGCCGGTGAGCTTGATGAGCAGGTAGGCCAGAATGGCCCCCATGATGAGTTCCCAGACGCCCTCCACCCAGAGATGGACGACCCACCAGCGGAAGTAGGAGTCGAGCACCTGCGAGTCGAAGGTGATCATGCCGGGCAGGTAGAGCAGGGCTGCAGCGAGCAGACCCGCCACCAAGGTGAGCGCCGTGGTGGTGTAGCGCTTGCCCTTGAACACGGTCATGCCGATGTTCAGCAGGAAGGTCAGCACGTTGATGACGACGAGGTAGTCGAGGGGACGCGGGATCTCGAGGAACTTGCGGCCTTCCCACCAGTTGAAGTGGAAGCCGATGACCGCCGTGACGGCGACCACGACCAGAGAACCCCACTGAACCCACGCCAACGGCACGTTCCACAGCTCGTTCTCGGACTCTTCCGGGATGATGTAGTAGGCGCTGCCCATGAAGCCGGCGAGCAGCCACACGACGAGCAGGTTGGTGTGGGTGGCCCGCATGGTGTTGAACGGGATCCACTCGTGGAGCGTGTCGTAGCCGACGTGGGCCAGGGCCATCCCGAAGCCGTAGAGGATCTGCAGGCTGAGCAACAGCATGCAGGTGGCGAAGAAGGCGTAGGCGACCTTCCAAGAGCGATACTTGAGGGTATGCACGGGGGCTCCTACTTCTGCGAGATCAGGAAGGTGGTGAGCGCGTCGAGGTCGGCGTCCGACAGCCCGAGGTCGGGCATGGCGGTACCAGGCTTCACGACGGTCGGGTTCTCCAGCCAGGCCCGAAGGTCCTTGCGGTTGTACCGATGGCCCACGCCGTCGAGGGCAGGGCCGACGGCGCCGCCGGTGCCGCCGAGGCTGTGGCACGCCGTACAGACGGTGGTGAAGATCGGGGGGGCTCCGGTTGCAGCCGTCGCAGAGGCCGCGGTGGCCGCGGTGGCCGCGACCTTCGGGGCAAGGTCGGGCTCGGCGGGGAAGCCGTTGGTGTCGATCTTGCTGATCCACTCGAGGAAGGCGATGACATCGTCGATCTGGTCGTCGGTGAAGTCGTACTTCACCATCTTCCGCTTGCCCGGGAACATCGCCTGAGGGTCGCGGATGAAGACCTTGATCCAATCCTTGCCGCGGCGGTCCACCACCTTCGTGAGCTCTGGCGCGTAGTACGCCCCCTCACCCAGGAGAGTGTGGCAGCCCATGCAGTTGTTGGCCTCCCAGATTTCCTTTCCTCGGACGACGTCCTCGGTCATCTGATCTTGGTTCGATCGTTCTGGAACCTGGCGCAGGGTATCGATCGTGAGCAGCAGGAACACACCGGAGAATCCGACGGTCGCCGTCAAGAAGAACAGCCTCGCTTGGGACTTGGAGAGCACCCAACCTCCTTACAATGGACAAACAGGTCCATTGATCGAGAAGAGATATACAGTGGACTAGGGGGTCCGTCAAACCATGTTCGCGAAGACGAGCCAGTACGCCCTGCGCTTGATGGTGTGTGTGACGAAGCACTCCAAGGACAACCCGATCCGCAGCGCCGATCTGGCCAAGGTGTCATGCGTCCCGCAGGCCTACGTCAGCAAGGTGATGCGACGGCTGGAAGACGCCAAGCTCGTCGGGTCTCGAAAGGGGAGGGGCGGCGGCTTCTGGCTCGCCCGGTCCCCACAGGACATCCCTCTGAGGGCGGTGCTGGCGGCGGTGGAGGAGAACGCGGTGGCGGACCACGACTGTGTGTTTGGCTGGGGACCTTGCAACAACATCTCGCCGTGTCCGCTCCACGAGACCTGGAAGTCCCTGGAAGACGACGTGTCGCGATGGACCGACCAGACGCTGGCTGACGTCGTCGTTGGTGGGCTGGAGACCTGAGCCTCAGGCGATGAGGCCCCCGCGAATCGCGAGCGCCACGGCCTCCGCACGGGTGCTGGCGCCCAGCTTGGTGCGGGCCCTCGCTACGTGGGTCTTCACGGTGGAAGGCTGCACGCCGAGTGCGCTGGCCATCTCGGCGTCGTTCTGGCCTGCGGCGACCAGGGCCAGCACGGCGCTCTCCCGCGGGCTGAGGCTGCCCGCGGGCTGCTGCGCTTGGCCCAGCAGGATGATGATCTTCTGGTCGCCCACGTCGGCGCAGATCATGCGCATGGGGCGACCGCGGACCATGGCCCCCCGCTGGTCCCGTGCGGGCTCGTTCGAGCAGAGCTGCTCGGCGCAGTCGGTCCGGCAGAGCAGGTGTCGGTTGGAGCCGCGGGCGAGGACCACATCGCAGCAGCGTCGCCCGAGGGCTGAGCCGAGCAGGTCGCTGGCGGCCCGGTTCACGCTCACGATGATGCCTTGCGCGTCGACTCGGAGGATCGCAACCATAGGACCTCCGTTATCGTGCCCCATTCTATCACCTGGACCGCTCAGGATCTACCAGGCGAACGTGGTTTTCCTCGATGACCGTGCGCCATGGCGAGTCGGTCTCGGCGGCGAGGAAGGCCTGGCCCGCGACGAGGGCCTCTGCCTCCAGTTCGTCGTTGGCGGGCGTGGTCAGCGCGTCGTGCTGGATTCTCAGGACCATCCATGGCTGCTGGACCTCGGCCTGCCCGAAGCCCCCGGCCGGGACCAGCATCAGAGCGGCCGCGAGGAGCCCCGTGCAGGTGGCGGCGACGAAGAGCCACAGCAGTGCAGGCTGCGGCTCGGGGACCTCCTCCAGGGAGGTCAGGCGTGGGGGCTGGGCCTCGAGGGTTCCATCGTCGGTCGGGAACTCGACATCCGGGTAGCGCTCGTGGGGCAACGACGGACGGGTCGGTGTTTCGATGTGCTGCAACATGGTGTCCCCCTGAAATCGTCGTGGAACCGACAAGATCATGATGACCCAGGTCGGCGGCCGTGACGTCCGACAAAAGGGGGACACCTAGCAAAAACATCGGAGCGGACTGGAATGGACGCCGATCTGGCCGATTGGGGCCGCGGGGGACGCAGCGAGGCTCGATGCCTCAGGCCCTTTCAGGGAGCGGGCGCCTTCTCTGCGGGCCCGGCGGGCGCGACGGCTTCGAACGATTCTAGGTCTTCGAGCTGGCGTCCGAGTTGATCCATGGCGGCGCCGAACCGAGTCCAGTCGCCGTCGCCGGCGGCCTGTTGCGCGCTGCGCCACGTGGCGACGGCCTGCTGCACGGCGGTGGAGCCCTCGGGGGCCATGTCGGGGAAGCGCTCAGCCTCCTCGGCGGTGGGCTCCCGGGCGTTGTCCGGGGCGCGGGAGGCGAGGTCGGCGGCGCGGGTTCCGCCGAAGATGCTCTCGAGGCCCTCCTCGAGGGTGTCGGCCATGGCGATCTGGTCTTCGTAGGCGACGATGACCCGCTTGAGCTCGGGGATGGAGCCGGTGTCGGCCCGCAGGTACAGGGGCTGGACGTAGATGAGGGACTCTTCGATGGGGATGACGAGCATGGTGCCCAGCTCGACGGCGCTGCCCTGCTGGTTCCACAGGCTCATCTTCTCGGAGATGGCGTCGTCCTGGTTGATGCGGGCCATGATCATGTTGGGCCCGTACACCATCTTGTCCTTGGGGAACTTGTAGACCCGCAGCTCGCCGAGCTTGTCCCCGTCGTTGCGGGCCACCATCCAGGCTGCGAGGTTGTTCTTCGACTTCGGGGTGAAGGGCAGCATGAGGATGAACTCCTCGGTCTGCTCGCCCGGGAGCTTCATGATGGTGAAGTACGGCGCCATGCGGCGGTCGCTGACCGACGGCACCTCCCACTCGTCTTCCCGGTTGTAGAAGATCTGCGGTTCCATCATGTGGTAGGTGGCGAAGAGGGTGGTCTGCACCGAGAAATGGTCGATGGGCGTGCGGAGGTGGGCCTTCAGGCCGGCCGGCAACTGCTCGCCGGGCGTGAACAGCTCCGGCAACGCGCGACTCCACGCCTTGGCCAGGGGTTCGTCGGGGTCCATCAGGAAGAAGGTCATCGTGCCGTCGTAGGCGTCGACGGTGACCTTCACCGGGTTGCGCATGTAGTTGCCGAGGCCCCGCAAGGAGGTGCTGTATGGGATGCGGTCGGTGGTGGTGTAGGCGTCGAGGACCCAGACGAGGCGCCCTTCGTCGATCACCATGTACGCGTCGGTGTCGTATTCGAGGAAGGGAGCCACCTTCTCGACACGCTCTCGCACGTTCCGGTACAGCAGGATGCGGGTGTCGTCGCGCAGATCGGTGCTGAACAGCAGGTCGGTCCATCCGAGGCGGTAGGACCACAGGCCGCGCCACAGCGCGCCGCCGAGGAGCACGCCTCCCTTGCCGTCGTAGGTGGTGTAGGCGTTGTCGTCGCCGGTCGGGTAGTCGAACTCGGGGTTGTCGGTGTCGACCAGCACGGGCTTGCCCATGGTCTCTCCGAAGTAGATCTCCGGTCGATCGATGCGGAGGTCGTTCGGGTACTCCACCTGCGGTGGCAGATCCTTGACCCACAGGGTGGGCAGGCCCTGGGGCGTGACCTCGTTGACCGGGCCCAGGGTGAGGCCGTAGCCGTGGGTGTACGTCATGGCCTCGTTGACCCAAGTGCGGGCCTGGGGGGGCAGGGCGCGCACCGGGAGCTCCCGGGGGGAGAGCATGACCTGACGGAGCTTCCCATCGATGAGGTAGCGGTCGTTGTCGACCCGAGCGAACTCGTAGTAGGTCCGGATCTCTTGCACCTGGGCGAAGGTCTCGAGGAGCGGGCGGTGGTCCCACAGCCGAACGTTCTGCACGGTGAGCTGGTTGGCGTCGATGTCTTCGCGGGTGAGGCCGGCATCGCCGGTGAGCGCGTCTTCTTCGATGCGCTCGAGATCGAAGGCCCAGCGGGTGGCCTTGATGTGCTCCACGATCTGCGGGCCTTCCCGGGTCAGCTCGTTGGGGTCGACGCTGAAGCGCTGCAGGATCCCTGGGTAGACCCCACCGATGACGCTGCTGGCGAGCACCATGCCACCCGCGGCGAGCACGGCGGGCACGTTGGGGCGGGTCACCCCGACCCACAGGACCAGGGAGGCGATGGCGGTGACCACTGCGTGCACGAAGAGCAGAGGGATGGTGCCAGACAGGTCGGCGTAGCCGGGACCGGCGAACAGGCCCTCCTGGGCGTACATCACGGTGTATCGCTGCAGCCATGCCCCGATGCTCATGAGGAGCAGCACGGTGGTGCCGAGGGCGCCGATGTGGTTTCGGGCGGCCGGAAGGACCTCGACCCCGCGGGCCTGAAGCTGACCATCGACCTGGACGAAGTCGATCTTCGCCGCGCCGCGGGCGAGGTAGACGGCGGCGGCCGCGAAGGCGCCGAGCACCGTGGTGGTCACCAGGAGGCTGCGGAGGCGGAGCAGCAAGGGCAGGACGAACACGTAGAAGGAGGCGTCGTTGCCGAAGACGGGGTCGATGTAGCCCATGTCGGTGCGCTGCCAGGCGAGAAGCACCTCTTGCCAGGAGCCCGACGCCGCGAGGCCCGCCATGGTGCCCACGAACATCCCGGCGATGGCGATCAGTGCGGTGAGGGGCACGCGCTCCAGCAGCATGTTGAACGGGTTCTCGGGCGCGTCGTCTTTGCGGAGGTTGACCACGCGGGGCCCACGGGTCGGCTTGGCGGGTTCGTCCGGGGACGAAGCCAACGCGTAGCGGGCGTTGCCGACCACGATGCCGGCCCCGAGGAGGCCTCCCCCCACGAACAGCGCCAAGCGGGTGAGCCACAAGGTGCGGAACACCGTGCCGAAGCCGTTGGCGTCGAACCACGCGGCGTCGGTGACGAGGAAGATGGCAGGCCCGAGTCCGAAGACGACGAGACCGACGAAGAGGGCGACGAGCCATGTACGAGAGCGCATGGCTGCGGTCTAACCCCTGTCCTCGCGGGCGGGGCGGAGGGTTCTTCAACACCCTGCTATCGAGGTGACCAGGTGTCGGGCACGCGGTGAGGCATCGACGCGAGGGCGGTGTCGACGCGCAGCAGCAGATCGTCGGGCCCTTCGTGGGCGACGACCTCGCGGCGCACGATCTGCAACGCGACGGACTGCTCTTGGTCGACGGCTTCGTGGCGTCCTGCGAGGACGTCGTAGCTGTCGAGGCTCTCTCGGGTGGATGGCCAGTCCTGGCACACGGCGTAGTTTGCGGCCACATGGGCCACGCGGCAGGTGTCGAGCACGGGATGGCCCACGACGGCCCCCCTCCGACCGAGGGCGGTGAGCATGTGCAGGGCCGTGACCGGGTGGCCTGCCATGCCGAGTGCGCACGCGAGGTTGACCGCCGAGGAGGACCAGGCCGCGAGGCCGAGGGCGAGGTAGCGGTCGATGGACCGCTGGTAGTGGGGCAGGCTTTTCTCCGCGGCCCCCGACAGGCGAAGGGCTTCGCCGACGGTGTTGGCGACGGTCGGAGCCCAGTCGGACCCAGGTGCGTCGAGGTGGGACTGCAGGAGGTGCAAGGCCTCCCCGGGTCGGCCATCGGTGATGAGGGCCTGGGCGATTCGGATCTCTAGCCACGCGCGGGGGCCGTTCAGGTGCGTGGGGAGCTCGTCTCGAGCTCGCCGCAGGGCGGGCATGGGGTCACGGCCCGAGGCCACCTCGATGGAGGCCAGCATGCCCACGTGGTCCACGAAGGCGGAAGGGTCGGTCCAGGGCTGTTCGCCGGCGGCGACCATCACGTCGCGGGCGTCCTCCAGCGACCGGAACGCGAGCAGGGACGCCTGGGCCCGGGCCAGGGAGGAGTCGATCGGCGAGGCGTGCTGCACGCTGGCGAGGAGGGACTCAAGGCGTTCCTCCGAGCGCTCCAGGTCGAGCTCGCCGGAGGTGAACCGCCGCAGGACGTCGGCGATCCGGCACCGCGCTTCCAGGGCTGGTTCGACCGCGGCTCCCCGGTCGATGAGCCGTGCCAACGCGTTCTCGTGGGGGGGGATGCTCCAGGCGCGTCCGAGCCGGCCATCCTCCATGATGCGCTCGCTGAGGACGGCCACCGCAGAGGTCAGGTCTCCTGCTCGCTCCATGCGCTTGGCTGCGGCGAGGGTCTCGCCAGCCTGGGCCTGGCGTCGGGCCCACGCCGCAAGCAGCTCGGAGGGCGCTTGACGATCCAGATGTTGGGCGAGGAGCGGGTCGCACCACCAGATCCGCTCCCCGTTCCGCCACAGCAGGCGCTCTTCGAGCCCCCGAGCGAGCCAGGTGTCGGGCGTGGCATGGCCTCGCTCCGTGGAGATGGCGACCAGGTCGCCCCAGGTGAATCGGGGAGGGCTCGCGGCCAGCAGGTCGAGCTGGGCGAGGCCGTGCTCCCGCTCCTCTGAGGAGGCTGCTTCCTGGCGTAGGGCCTCGAAGGCGGCGAGGCCCGCTCGGGTCCAGCTGGCGGGCCAGCTGATGGTGCGGGAGATGTGGGTGCGAAACCCGCTCTGCACCAAGCGACCTTCGTGCAGGAGGTGGTCGAGGAACGTCGTCAGGGTGCCGAGAGAGCCCGCCAGGGCAGGAACGGCTTCGTCGATGGACTCCTCGTGGAGGGAGAGGAGGCCGATGAGGACGCGACGCACGGTGGCGTCGGACACCGGAGGGACCGGCACCCGTCGGTGAGGGACCGTGGGCTGGGGGCCGTCGGCGACGATGGCCAGGGTCTGCGCGCCGGACGCGAGGAGCTGCTCCAGCTCGGCGGCGGCAGGCGCGGGGTCGCAGATCCACAGCGCGGGAAGCTCGTGGGTCCGGCCCTCCATGGCGTGGGCCACAGCGTCGGGGTCGGCGTCGGCGTCGAGTCCGAGGGCGGTCGCCAGAGGCCCGGCAGGCAGCAGGGTGGCGATGTCGGCTTCGGTGGCGGCCTCGGCGAGCCAGCGCGCAAGACGGGACCGCCCCACCCCCGGTGGCCCATCGAGCCAGAGGATGACGGGCCCCTCGAGGTCGAGCAGGGTCGACCACAGCTCGGCTTCGAGGTCGTCCCGACCACACTGCACCGGGGCCTCCCTCAGGGTCGCCACGGCCACCGATGGATCGCGGGCGGCCAGCAAGGGCGGTCTGCGGACGAGCACGGACTGGGGCTCGGGAGCCGGAGAGCGAACCGGCAGGCCCATGCAGGCGTCGAGCCCTCGCGAGGCGGCGGCCGCGCTTCGAGGACGCTCCTCGGGGGCGACGGCGAGGAGCAGCTCGACCCATGGACGGAGGGCATCGGCGCCGGGGACGCGAGGAGCCCACCTGCGCTCTGTGCCGGAACGGTGCTGGCGGAACAGCTCGACGTGGGCCCATGGTAGGGGGGCGTCCCGTGGAGGAGCTCCCAGGCGGTGATGCCGAGGGCGTACAGATCGGTGGCGGGACCGAGGCCGTGGCCGTGCTGCTGCTCTGGCGCCATGTACCGGGGGGTGCCAGCGACCTGAGGACCGCTGCGGCCCAGGTGGCGAGCGATGCCGAAGTCCACCAGACGCCAGTCCGGTCGCACCGTGGCGCACATGATGTTGTCGGGCTTGACGTCGAGGTGCAGCAACCGTCGGCCGTGGGCATGGGCCAGGGCGGCCAAGACCGCCTGCAGGGCCTGCACGATGTCGGGGAGGGAGAGCACGGGCAGGAGCTGCGTCAGCGTGCCGCCCTGCATCCACTCCAGGACGGCGTAGCGGTGCTCTCCGAAGGTGCCGCGGGCGAGGATGTCGACGATGTGGGGGTGGGAGAGGCGCGCGGTGTGGGCGATCTCTCGAGCGAGGAGGCGATCGAGTCGGGGGTCGTGGGCCGAGCGGAGGAACTTGACGGCCACGGGCATACCCGAGGGTCCCCGGGCCTTCCACACTTGCCCTACGCCCCCAGCCGCCACCGGTGCGAGCAGCTCGTAGGTGTCGTCGATCCGCTGACCTGGCTGGAGGACGGGCGCCATGGCCCAGCCTAGCGCGCCCCCCTGGCGGCCATCAGAGATCGGGGACGGCGGCCAGGTATGCGCAGTAAGTCCATTATACTTAGATGGGCGCGCCTCGCGGCTGACAGTTCGTCGGTGGGTTGGATGTTGGACGTCGTCGCGGTGACATCCTGTCCGGCCTCAGGTCGCGAAATGTCATGGACCAAGTTGTGTTCTCGGTCTTGATTCTGGCATGGGGTTCGCAGTGAGCTGGGCACGGCGCGGGCTGCGCCGACGGAGGTGATGGATGGTGGGTGTCTGGATGGTGGCGCTGGCGTCGGCGTCGATGGGGTCGATGGTCGACGAGGAGCCGAGCTGGGGGCTTGCCGGACCGGTGGCCTGCGACGCGGTGGTGGTGTTGCGGGAGGCGATGCACGATGACTCGCTGACGTTGGAGGAGGCCCGTCGGGTCGCCCAGTGCGACCACACCTCGGCGTGGATGCTCGACGTCATGCCGGCGTTCATGGCGCTGCGCGAGGCCGTTGTGGCCCATGGGGACGACCCAGATGCCTTGGTGGACCTGGCGTCGGCGGTGTCGACCATGCGGTCGGGCATTCTCGGGGACGCGGTGCGGTTGGCGCTGCAGCTGGAGATCGCCGGCAGCTTGGAGGGGCTGCGTCCGGGCCCCTGGCAGCATCGGCTGCGCGTGGTGGCGGCGGCCGAGCCGGGTGTGCGACCGGCAGACGACCCTCCGGTGTTCCGCCGCATGCTCTGGGGTGGACTGCGGGGCGGCCGGCCAGACGACGTGTCCCGCTGGGAGTGGGGACGCGGCGGCGTCATGGCCGCGGGCTATCTGGCGGCGAGCCCTTGGTACGCCGCGATGGCCGAGGACGCGCAGCTGGCGGTGGACGGGCCCACCCCGGAGGCGGACCTGGCGGCCGTGCGTGGGCGCTGGGGATCCCGATGGCCGATGGATGGGGGCCTGGTGACCGTGACCCTCGACCTGCTCGACGATGAAGAGAGGCTCCGGAGCCGCTGGAACGTCGTCCTCGACGGGGTGTAAGCGGAACTGATTATGAATGTAAGCGCTACTCGTGGTGGCAAGTGCAAGCGGTGAGCCTGTCGCGGTCAGCCATGCCATCGCGCGGGAGCGCCACGGGGCTGGGTTCGCGGGGACCTGCAAGGCCTGCGCGCGCTGCGACGGGCGGGACGACACGGTGGAGCCCACCTTCAACGGGCTCGTGCCTTGCCGGCGACGTCCTGGGCCCACGGGTGGATATGGCGGTCGGCGAGCGGCTGCGGTTGCGGTTGCGCTCGGCGCTGGAGGGCAGCCCGGCGCTCCGCCGGTCTGCTTCACTCCCTTGGGTTCACCCCACGGAAGGGCTCGATGGCTCCGAGGCGCCTACCAGTCGTCGTTGTTGTGGTTGTGGTTGTGGCACTGGCCGTTGCAGGTGCCGCCCACGTAGGTGACCTCGCCGAGGTCGTAGTCGGGGCCGCCGTTGACGTGCAGCTCCGGGTAGATCACCACTTGGTTCGCATCCACGACGGTGCCGTGGCAGTCGGAGCAGGGCAGGTTCTCGTCGAGGTGCAGCTCGTGGTCGCCCGACATCTGCCCCCAGTCGCCCTGGTTCTGGTCGGCGTGGCAGTCGTAGCAGGCCTTGGGGCCGTCGGTGGTGTACGCCGTGCCGAGGGTGTTGTAGCCGTCGCCGTGGCAGTAGGTGTTGCTGCAGTTGCCCGCTTGGTAGGTGGACACCGGGGCGATGCCGAACCCGTAGTACATCTCGCCGTAGCCAGGGGTGAAGTCCCCGAAGACGTGGCCCGGGGTGAGCACGTCGATGGGCTTGCGGTGGCACTGCTCGCAGCCGTAGGCCTGGTGCTCGTCGCCGTCGACGTGGGCGGTGTGGGCCGGGAACGAGATGCCCACGGTCGCGTTGTCCATGTCTTGAGGGGGCGCTCCGGTCAGGTCGGCGGTGCCGCCGTGGCAGAAGGTGCAGTCGGTGCGCCAGGTGGCCTCGTGGCAGGTGTCGCAGCTCACGTTGGCCACGCCGCCGTCGAGATCCGCTCCGTGGCAGCTCCGGCAGTCGCCGTCGGTCTGCAGGTTGGCCGCGAGGCCGTGCTGGTCGGAGGCCGTCCAGCCGATGGGGTGGTACGGGGCGTCGGTGGTCGCGGTCGTGGTGGTCTGCTCTTCGACGAAGTCGAGGTTGCAGTCGTTGGGGGCCCCCTGCTCGATCCACACCCGCACGGGCTCGATCAGGAAGTCGGGCAGCGCGCCGGCGGGCGGCATGATGCCCCCTTCGTCGGCCCCGAGGTCGCCGCTCATCTTGCGGTACAGCAAGGAGTTCTCCGGCTGGCCCGGCACCACGAGCTGCACACCTTGGATGGTGGAGAGCTTGCCGACGGTGGCGGCGTAGGGGTCCGTCTCGAGGTCGAGGTTGCCGTCGGACACGATGGCGCTGTGGCAGCCGGTGACGCAGTTCACCTCGAACACGTTGCGGGCGTAGCACAAGGAGCCGTCGAGCCAGCCGTCTTGGGTGTTCGTGATGACGTCGTCGTCGTCGTCGTCGCCGGTGGGCAGGGCGGAGTCGCTGGTGGTGGGGCCCGTGTCGCCCTTGGGGGCGGGGTCGTCGTTGCCGCCGCACGCCAGCAGAAGAAGGGGAAGCAGGTACCGCATGGAAACTCCAGGAGATGGCCGGCCCCAGGATAGTCGTGATTGCAAGGCTTGTCTTGTTGAAAATCGCTTTCAGTTGGGGGCTGTGCCGGGCCGATTCGGTCCGCCGCCCAGTACGCTGCGGCTCCGGAGGCGCTCCATGCTGCTCTTGTCCCTCGCTTTCGCCCTCACCCCGGAACAGGCGGACGACCGCATCCGCTCGATGCACGAGCTCGAGGTCGAGCCGAGCTTGTACCGCCGCGTGGACGAGCCGTTCGTGGTGAAGCAAGGAACCATGGAGGTGGCGGTCACCGATGGCGTGTTGGTGCCGGTGTTCTCCGGGCACTTCGCGGGGACCTGGGAGAACCGGTCCAAGGAGCTGCTCCGGGACCTCCGCTCGTCGGACAAGGGGGCCGAGCTGCCGTCCGCGGAAGACCGCGGCGACCGCGAGCTGGTGGGCTTCGTGTGGATCGATGGCGAGGCCGAGGTGCGGGTCTCGATGCCTCGCCGGTCCGATGCCATCGAGCTCGCGAGCCGCCAGGTGATGTACGCCGGGGCAGACCCCGACGTGATGCGGGAGGTGGCCCGGCAGCGCCAGCCCTTTGCAACCACGGCGAAGGAGGGCCTCTTCCTGTCGACGGATCCGCAGATCGACGCCTGGTTCCTGGGCGGACGTGAGGACGCGGACCCCTACGAGGTGGTGGTGTACGAGTCGGACCCGATCCTGCTCCGGGCGGGCCAGCTCTTGCGGCAGCGGCTCGACCTATGGGAGGACCTATCCGTGGAATGGGGAGAGGTTGTGGCCGAGGATCGGCTGCTGGCCGACCTGGGGGCCGAGGTGTCGGCGAGCTGGCTCGTCGACCTCCACACGGCGGACCGCTATGCCCGAGTGTCCGAGATGCCCACCCAGCAGGACCGCTGGCTCGCCCTTGTGGACCGGCACGGCATGCTCTCGGAAGGCTGGGCGACCGAAGTGGTGGCAGCGGGGGTGACGCCCGAGGGCTGGGCGCGACGGTCCCGAATCAGCGGGGAGCGTATGCCCCTCTTGGATCCGTCCGACCCCACGTCGGGCACGGCGTCGGGGCTGTCGTTGGAGCCGGTGCACGCCGAGGTGCGGGTCCTCGCGCACCCGCCCCGGGGCGAGCTGCAGATGGAGACCGAGATCACCGAGCGCCTCACCTTCCGCGCCACCCAGCCCACGGCCTTCGCCTGGATCTCGGTGCCCCGGGTGGAGGCGCGTCGGGACTCCTTCGAGTGGGTGGGCGCGAGCCTGCCGGATGGAACCCCGCTCTCCCGGCCCGAGCAGGTGAACCGCAAGGGGAGCGAGGTCGAAACCCCAGAGCCCAAGCCCAAACCGAAGCCGAAGGAGCGCAAGGAGCGCAAGGCTGAGTGGCAGCGGCTCGATGAGCTGGACCGCGCGCGCCAGAACGTCCGCCTCGTCTTCCCGGAGGTGGTGCAGCCCGGGGAGGAGGTGCAGGTCGACCTGCAGTGGGGCGACACGTGGCCGGTGGCGAACCTGGTCGAGATGGACGGGGTGAACACCGCGGTGAACCTCGGCATCACGTCGGGGATGCAGCGATTCCTGCCCTCCATTGACGGGCGCATCCCGTCCTGGGACTACCGGCTCTCGGTGGGGCTGCCGGTCGAGAGCCGGTTCGACGTGGCGGTGTCCGGTCGGGTGGAGCGCGAGGAGGAGCTCGATGGCTGGCGCTTCCAGCACACCGCGGAGGTGCCCTACGCTCGCTACCCCAACATCGTCGTGGGCCGCTACGACCACAAGGAGTTCCCGGCCCGCAAGGGGCTGCCCAAGGTGCACGTCCACCTGCTGGACGCCGACGCCAAGGAGCTCCAGGCGATGGCGGTCGAGGCGCGGGCGGCCATGGCCTACATGGCCCGGTACCTGCCTCCCTACGGGCTCGGCGAGTACGACATCGTCGAGGCCCCGAGCGCCATCGATCACTACACATGGGTGGCCCCCCACGGCATGCAGGTGATGCAGCGCATGCTGAAGACGGAGGTTCGCGGGTCCCGGGAGGACCAAGGACGCGCCACCTTCGCCCACGAGGTCGCCCACCAGTGGTGGGGGCAGATGGCCCAGCCCGCGTCCCTCGATGACCGCTGGATGATCGAGACCTTCGCCGAGGTGTTCAGCTGCATGTACGTGGCGAAGGCCAACGAGAAGGTAGAGCCCTGCGTCGACGTGCTGGAGGAGACCCGCAAGCTCGCGGAAGGTGAGACCTGGTGGGTCGACGTCCGGAGCTCGGCGAGCCTGGAGGAGGCCTTCGTCGGTGGGAACAAGAACCAGGTCGTCTACAAGCTGGGGCCCTACGTGATGCTGAACATGCTGCGGCCGCGGGTGGGCACGGAGGCCTTCTTCGGAGGGCTGGGCACCATGCTGCGGGAGCACCCCTACGAGCCGGTGACGAACGAGCGCCTGCAGGCCTACATGGAGCGCGCCAGCGGGCAGGACCTGGACGACTTCTTCGACTACTGGGTGCACCAGGGCATTTTGCCGGCCGTGGAGCTGACGTGGTCGTCTCGCTCCACGGTGGTGGAGCTGGAGGTCACGAGCGACGTGCCGTTCGGGACCTTCGACATTCCGGTGGTGGTCCACGGGGACTTCGGCAAGAAGGTGGTCGCGGTCACCGTGAAGGATGGCGCTGGGCGCCTGTCGGTGGAAGGGGACTACCGCCGCACGGTCAAGGTGGTGCTCGACCCTGCCCATCGCACCCTGACGCGCACCCGACGCGTGTCCAAGCGCTGACGGCTACTCCTTTCCGTCCGGGACGGGGAGGGTGCCGAGGTCGCCTCCGGGCAGGAGGGGGAAGCGGAGGTGCAGCTCTGCGAGGGCCTCCACCCGACCGGCCTCGTCCCCGGTGAGCCAGGACACGACGGCGGTGGCGGTCCACCAGTCGGCGACCGCGGGGGCCTTGTGGGTGGCGAGGGTCTCCTTGGCGAGGGTCGGATGGCCCTCGAGGGCCTGGTGCACGGCGCGCCATGCGTGCACCTGCGGCGCGCCGGCCATGCGCTGTGCGAGGCGGTCGTCCCAGGCAGGGGGCGGCTCTCCGAGGGCAATGGAGACGACCAGGGACCCCGGGAACCAGCGGTCGTCGGCACGGCGGAGGGCTCGGGCGACGCCCTGGGCGTCCTTGATCTCCCGGCCGGCCTGAAGCGCGGCGAACGCGGTGGTGAGCTCGTGGTCGGAGCCGAACTGAGGAAGCTCTCGAGCGATGCCCTTCACCCGGTCGGGCGTGGCCGTGGACGCCAACACGAGGGCGGTCTTCGCATCCACCATCGGGATGCCCGCTTGCTCTCCCGAGCTGGCCACCAGCGGCTGTGCGCTGCTGGCCTGCCCTTGCGCGAGCTTGCGGAGGCCGCGGGCGTAGTCGATGGCGGGGTCCTTGCCCTGGTACTTGGTGGCTAGAGCCGTCGCTGCTTCCTCGTTCGCTTGGGCGGTGTACGCCGCGAGGAGCATGCCCCAGGCTTGTTGGCACTCGGTGGGCTGGTAGACCTGGATGGGGGCCTCGGGGAGGTCCTGGCCTTCGGCGATGGCGAGCCGCATTTCCTCGTCGAGGCCGAGCCACGTGTTCCACTGGTAGCCGGCCCGCTCGAGGGGTTGGCGGACGAGGTCGGCCACGAAGGACTGGGCCTGCCTGCTCCCCGACCAGGCGAGTCGGCGCTGGGCGAGGCGCAGGTGGGTGAGGCAGTGGTCGCCCGCATGCTGCGATGCCGCCAGGTAGTACGGCAGCGCGTCGTCGAGCTCGCCGGCCAGCCAGAGGGTCTCGGCGAGGTCGAGGTTGCGGTCTCGGATGGCCGGGTCGCCGGGGTCGCCGAGGGGCACTTGGCCCCTCTTGGGGCCGTCGAAGCCAATCTGTACCCGTCCCTCGACGGGGGCCTCGGTGGGGTTGCGCGCCTCCTCTTGTTCGAAGCGCTCCCTGGCCAGCTTCACCGCGACCTCTCCGGCTGGGGTGTAGCGAACATCCTTCGCCTTGGCGAAGGCCATCCGGTCGCCTGCGACGGCGATGTCGAGGCCGTAGAGCACGTCGTAGCCGAGCTCGGCGGCGAAGCGGGCGTCGGGGTCCGAGAGGGTCTCGGTCTCCAAGATCCAGGTGTGATCGAGCCACGCCTCGCCGAGTCGAGCCTCGACGTCGTGGTACGGCAAGCCTGCTCGACGGGTGGAGGGGGGCAGTCTGGAAGAGCGGGCGACCCGGCTGGTGGGTCGTGCCGTGCGGACGTGGAAGGTGCCTTCGGAGACGGCGGCGCCCCAGCGGAGGGCTCCAGGGACGCGCAGGGTGACTCCGTTGCCGCGGAACGTGGTGTCCTGGGCCGTCCAGGAGCTCGTGGGCTGGGCCGTGACGTCGATGGGGATCGCGATGGCCTCCAGGAGAGCGTCGGCTCCCTTGGACGGGGCCACCCGGACGACGCCCTGGGACGGGAGGATGGCCACCCCTAGGTTGCCGAGGGTGGGGACGCCGAGCACGAAGCCCGCCGGGCCTTCGGTGAGGACCTCGACGTGCACGTCGTGAAGGACGAGGTTCCCTGCCTCCACCCGCTCGAGGGTGGCGAGGCGTAGCCAGTCGCCGCGGACGAGCTCCCACTCCCATGGGACGCCGAGGGCGTTGGCGGCTTCCAGGGTGAGGGTCGACCAGCCGCCGGCGAGGTCGATGACGGCGAGGGTGCCGCGCAAGGCCTCCTGGTCCGTCACGGGCACCTTCACGACCACCGCTGGAAGGTGCTGGGTCTCGGGGCCACGGTACAGCGTGAGGTCCGTGGACCCGTCGAGCTCGATCTTGGAAGCTCCGGAGTGCAGCCAGCCGAGAGGCTTGGCGTGCGGAGCGGTCAGCAGCAGGCTCGAGAGGAGGAGCATGGAGCTGCATACCATGTGGTTGTACGGGTCGTCGCCCGGGGTGTGCGGTCGGTGAGGTTCATCCCATACCGCAGCCTGGGCAGTCGTCCCAGAAGTGTGGGTCTGGCTGGGGCGCAGCGGGGGGCGGTACCTGCGACCAGTCCACCTGGGGCTGCTCGTCGAGCTCGGGGATGAGCAGATCGGAGCGGGCGGGGCGCGGCGCCCGCCGCGGTCGGGTGATGGGGGGGCGCGCGACCGTCGCTTCGGGGATGACCTGCGGCGGAGGAGGGGGCGGGGCGACGTGGGGGGGCGCGGCCGTGCCTGTGTCGAGGAGGTGGATGTCGTGGGCCAGAGGCACCTGCGGTGGGGTCAGGACCGCCGGCCCGGTGGAGAAGGCCGCCATCAGTCGTGGGGCGAGGGCGACGGCTATGCCCGCGGCAATCATCAGGAAGAGGGTCAGGGTCCAGCGGCGCATGGGCAACCTCCGCGTGCCCAACGAGGGAGGGTGGGGATGGCTTACAGTTGGATCCCTGCGCGGGAGATCCCGTTCCATCCCCGGTGTGCACCATGGCCCCGTCGGCTGCTACTCGCAGATCTCGAGGGGGACGTTGCAGGTCTGCCCCTTGGGGCAGTCCTCGGGCCGGGTGCACGGCGTGAAGCCGTCGACGTCGACGCTGGGGTCCGGGTTCTGGGGCGCGGAGGCCACGAACTCCAAGCATCCGTCGCCGGGCACCGTGACGGAGTCGATGGTCCGGCGGGTGATCACCGCGTTGGGGAAGCCGGTGACGCCCGAGTCGACGAGCTGGCCGAGCAGTCCCGCGGGGATGCTGCCCTCGCCGTCGTCGTCGAAGCTGCAGTACATGCTGATCGGCGTGGTGCCGTGCTGGTCGATGGTCAGGCGCATGTAGACCTCGGAGCGCACGGTGGGTCCGGCCGGCGGGGCCCAGGTCACGACGAAGTCGTCTTCCGTGCTCAGCGCCCACTCGGTGGAGGTCAGCTGCAGCGGGGCGACTCCGACCCCATGGAGCTCTAGATCGCCGAAGGCGCCGTCTTCGTGGGTCCGCATCTCCACGAGGTCGCCCTCGTTGAAGATCGGGTGGGTGAGGGTGCTGTCGAAGTAGGTGGTGCCGGGCTCGACGGGCCGCATCACCACGTCGTCGGCGAGGCCGCCCACGGTCACGACGCCGAGGTTCTGCGACGCGGGGTACGGGATGCACTCCCCGTCGAAGTCGCAGGTCTCGCCGCCCTGGCACTGGGGGTCGCAGAACGGGTTGTTCCGCTTCAACAGGACGCAATCGCCCTCGGTGCCCACGTTCTCGAGCACGGTGATCGGGACGACGCCGTCGAGGGCGCTGCCGGACACGATGCTGTAGCCATCGGTGCCGTACACCTCCACGATGAAGGTGCCGAACCGGTTCTCCAGCGCGCACTCGCCGCCGAGGGGCACCGTGGCAGGGTCGCCCGTGACCTCGGGGACCTCGAAGGGCGTTCCCGTGTCGCTGGTGTCGGTGTCGGTGTCGGCGTCGGTGTCCGCATCGACGTCGGTGTCGGTGTCGGTGTCGGTGTCCGCATCGACGTCGGTGTCGGTGTCGGCGCCGTCGGTGGCGGTGTCGTCGGACTTGCCGCCGGAGCATGCGCCCAGCAGGACGAGGAGGGCGAGGGTGTGACGCATGGGTGTTCTCCGGAGGTGCTTGGAGGCACGTTAGCGTGCCAGGCGACCGATGGCGCTGCTTCTACGGCGCGAGGATGTGGGGCTTGCCCGGGATGCCGACCTCGATGGCAAAGATTCGGCCTTGGTCGCGGTCCGCGACGTAGAGGGTGTCTTCGTCCCAGCCGCCCACACCTACGCCCCAGCGTAGGTTCGGAATCCAGAACGACGGCAGGTCGGCGACCTCGGTGGCCTGCAGGCCGTCGGGGCTCACCCGATAGACCTTCCCGGTGGTGAACTCGGTGATGTACACGTTCCCGCAGGCGTCGACGTTGATGCCGTCGAAGCCCCCGTCGCGGCCGACCGGGTCGTAGAAGGTGCGGTAGGGGAGCCATCCGCCCGCAGGGTCGCGGTCCACCGCGTAGATCTTGCCGCCGCCGAAGGAGCCCACGTAGAGGGTCTGCCCGTCGGGGGAGAGGATGACGCCGTTGGGCTCCCGCAGGCCCTGGGCCACGACCTCGACATCCTTGGGGTTGTAGGCGTTGACGCGAATCACGCGGTCGCCGCTGTTCTCGCCGATGTAGACGTTGTCGTCTTCGTCGACCTCGAGGCCGTTGGGGTAGGCGAGGCCTCCGAGGATGACTTGCTTGGCCCCCGTGGCGGCGGTGACGAGCACGATGGAGCCCGTGGGCACGTCGGCCACGACCCAGTCGCCCGTGGAGAGCACCCGCGTGCCGGCGGCGCCGTTGCTCACGCCGGGGGAGATGACCTTGGTGCCGCCGTACTGGTCCTTGCCGACCAGGTTGTTGCTGACCACGGACACCGCGTAGCCGTCGGCGTCGAAGTCGAAGTCCTCCGACGTGCTGTACCCGGTGAGCGTCGTGACAGAGATCGGGGCCTTGGGCCAGGGCGCGGTGCAGTCGAACTCCACCGCGGTGTCCCCGGTGGCGGCGGTGCTTCCGGTGGTGCCGGTGGCGGCGGTCTCGGAGGTGGAGGGGGCCGTGTCGACGGTGTCGGTGGGGCCGGAGTCGACGGTGTCGGTGATGTCGGTGTCGGTGTCGGTGGGCCCCTTCTTGGTGGGGTCCTCCGTGGGCTCCTTGCAGCCGAGGAGGGCGGCGAGGGCGATGAGAGCGGGCAACAGCATGGACGCCTCCGACACCAGCATGCCCTTTGTGGCGGACCGGTGTCACGGGAACGTAGTGAACTCGGGGTCAGGGCGCCGGTTGTCCGACTTCCGAGCGGATCCTGGCCAGGTGTTCTTCGGGGGTCTGGTCCAAGACCGACAGGTCCCATCGCCAGAGAGTCTGGTCCCAGCTGATGGACGTCAAGGCGGTCGGGCTCGCGAAGTCCACCTCGACCACCCGACCGTTGTGGCCCTCGAGCACGGCGAGGAGCTGCAGGTCGGTGGCGTCGTAGACGTGGACGCGCTGATCCCAGGAGGCGGTCGCTAGGTAGCGGCCATCGGGGCTGTACGCGATGCTGGCGACGAACCCCTCGTGCCCACTGGGTTGCTGGGTGCTGGTGCCGGTCGATAGGTCGACGCGCACCAGGGTGCCATCCCGGAGGGCGTACACCGCCCGCGACCCATCTGGGGCCACGCCGATCGCCCAGATCGCCGCGTTGTGCTCGGCCAGCACCTCCAGCACGTCCCCGGTGTCGGGGTCGAGTCGCTGCAAGCGGGTGTCCATGCCGCACAGCACGACCTGGCGGTCTTCGGAGCGAGCGAGGTCTCCCCAGCAGTCTCCCTTCGCCCGGGTGGTGGCGCCTTCTGGGGTGACCCGGTGGATCTCCTGGCTGTAGTCGATGGCCAGCACGTCCCCGCCACGGGTGGAGACCAGGCGGCGTGCCGACGTGCCGACCGCGTGGCGCACGAGGTCGCCGGTGTCCGGGTTCCAGATGGTCAAGGGGGCACGAATGGCCGACCACACGAGCCGTCCGTCGGGCAGCGTGTCGAGGTCCTTCACGATGTCGACGGGGGTGGGGCCTTGCATGGGTTCCGGGCCACCGATCCAGACCCCGTCGTGGGAGGCGGTGGTCGGCACGCCGTGGCGATGGGCCAGCGCGCCGGTGACGGACGGCATGTTCGCGTGGGCCGTGGCCTCGAGGTCCCAGGCCTGCACCCCGTCGCCCAGCACCAGCAGCTGAGAGCCTCGCGCGGCCAGGTGCTCGGGTCGGATTCCCTTCGTGGGAAGGCGTGCGACGGGCCGTCCTTCGAGACGCCAGACGTCGATGTCGCGATCCGTGCGCAAGCCGACCACGTGCTCCTCGAGCAGGAGGAGCTGCATGTACGCACCAGCGTCCGATGGGATCCGAGTGCGCTCGGTGGTGGTGGGGTCTTGGCCGGGTTCGGGCGCCCGAGCCACGGTGACCCCCCCAGTGGCGTGGCCCGTCACCACCCAGCCATGGCCGGCCGCGATGATGGAGATGTCGTGGCCCGGCACCATGGGTTGGCACACCAAGGGCTTCCCGAGGCAGTGGTAGGCCCCCCGATAGGTGTCTCGGACGTAGACGGACTCGCCATCGATCGTCAGGGACACCATGGTGGGGGTGGGGCCTAGGTTGGTCGCTTCACCCGCTGCTGTGCCCGTCAGCCACCACAATTCGTCCGTCTCTGCTCGCATCACCACGCCGGGTCGTCCGTCGCGAATGCCTCCTGCGAGGGGGTAGGCCCCCGAGCTCTTCAGCACCGTGGAGTGGAACGGTTCGCCGGTGCGGAGGTCGACCACGGTCCCGACCCCGGGCTCGGACCGCGCGAGCAGGTGGCCGGACAGCACGTGACGAATTCGCTCCGAGGTGTGTTGGGTCGGAGGCATGCCCGCGACGATGACGTGGGGGCCGACGACGCCTTCGGGCGAGAGCGGCGCGAGGAAGGTGCGGCCGTTGCAGTCGAGCACGAGCCGTTCTCCGTCGGCGGTGACCGCGGGGCAGGGGGTCGGTGCCGACCATGCCAGGGTGGGATGGTCGGTGCGGGCGTGGCGCACGAGCACCCCCCACGCCACGGGCAGGTCCGGGTTCATGGACAGAGCTTCGGCGGCCGCGAGCTCGGCCTGGGGCTCCCAGCGGTCGGTGCGAGCGGCCGCCGCCCTCGCCTCCAGGGCACCCGCGAGCTGCTGCAGTGCCTGCTCCTCGGCGGCCACCGCCCGGTCCCGCTGATCTCGGATCGCCAGCACCGCCGACACGACGCCCACCCCGAGCGCAGCGAGGATCAACACCCCCACGAGCAGACGACGCCGATGGCGTTCCCATAGGCGGTGGACGAGCTCTCGCACGGTGTACTCGTGGGCGGTGACCCAGTGACCCTGGAGGAAGGCCTTCAGGTCCGTCGCGAAGGCTCCGGCGTCGGGGTAGCGGGCGTCTCGGTCGACGGCGGTCGCCTTGCGGACCATGTCGATCAGCTCCGGCGGTGCCTCGGGGGCCAAGGCTGTCACGTCTGGGAACACCCCTCGCTTGGCCCGCTCGAGGACCTCCGACGCCTTGGAGGCAGAGTGGGGCGCGCGGCCGGTGAGCAAGCGGAACAGCAGCACGCCGAGGGCCCACACGTCGGCTCCGGCGTCGACGGGCTCGCCCCGTGCCTGCTCGGGGCTCATGTACTGCGGGGTGCCGGCCGGGGGGCCGTCGAAGCCCGCGGGGACACACAGGCCCCAGTCGACGACGAATACGTCGCCGAGGGAGCCGATCATCACGTTGGACAGCTTGAGGTCGCGGTGGACCAGGCCTCGCTCGTGGGCGTGGGCGGCGGCCCGGGCGACCGCGAGGAGCACGTCGAGCTGGCCCAGCCGACCTTCCAGACCGGCTGCCTCCACCACGAGCTCCTTCCAAGGGCGACCGACGATCTCCTGCATCGTGTAGAAGGGCGCCTCCTCGTCGTCGACGCCCAGGTCGTACACGGGGGGAATGCCTGGATGACCGAGGGACGCGGTGACCCGGGCCTCCCGCACGAAGCGGCGATGGCTGGCCTTTCGGTCGTCCAGGAGGCGCTTCCGGGCCACGGACCGATCGAGGTGGCTGTCGTACACGCGCTCGACGACGCCGATGGCCCCTCGGCCCAGCTCTTCGAGCACGGTGTAGCGCTCGGACATGATCTCGGCGGACGCCTCTTCGTCGCCCTCCCAGGTGCGCTCGGGCGCGGAGGGGTCGTAGGTCGCAGAAGACCCCGACGACGAAGGCGATGGGCCGCTCTGCAACCCATCCGGCGGTTGGCCGGACCCGCTCATGGTTCGGCTGTGCTCTGGGGACCGAGCTCGAGCTCGAGGACCTCCTGCAGGTAGAGCACGACGGCCTCAGCCATGGCGTCGCGGTTGCTCTTCTTGCGGAAGCCGTGTCCTTCGTCCATCGCCAACATGTACCAGGCTTCGTTGCCCGAGGCGCGCACGGCGTCGACGATCTGCCGGGCTTCTGAGGCTGGGACGCGGGGGTCGTTGGCCCCCTGGATGACGAAGAGGTGGTCGTCGATGCGGGAGGCGTTGCGCATCGGGGAGATCTCGTCGAAGAAGGCGGCGATCTTCGGGTCCCGCTCGTCGCCGTACTCCGCGCGGCGCAGGTCGCGGCGGTAGTCCTTGGTGTTCGTCAGGAAGGTCTTGAAGTCGCTGATGCCCACGATGTCGACCCCACCGGCCAGGCGGTCGGCGAAGTCGATCATCGAGGCGAGCACCATGTAGCCGCCGTAGGAGCCGCCGTAGACGACGACGCGGTCTGCGTCCATGTCGGGCTGGGTGCCGACCCAGTCCAGCAGCCCCCCGATGTCTTGCACGCTGCCCTTGCGGCCTAGGCCGTTGTCGAGCTGGTGGTAGGCGCGGCCGAAGCCGGTGGAGCCGCGGACGTTGGGCACGATGACCGTGACGCCGAGCTCGCTGGCCCACAGCTGGTAGGTGCTCGAGAAGTACGGGCGAGACTGGCCCTCGGGGCCGCCGTGGATGGCGATGACGACGGGGTGCTTGCCCTCGCCCGGCGCCTTGTAGACGAAGGCGGGGATCTCCATGCCGTCGAAGCTGGGGAAGCGGAAGAAGCTGGGCTCGACGAACTGCTCTGGGTCGAGGCCGCCGGTCTCGCTGGTGGTCCAGCGCACGAGCTCGGGCGCGCCGCTGGCGGCCAGGTCGAAGGTGTAGGCGTCGCCGGGCGCGTCGGCTCGGTTGAGGGTGAATCCGACGGTGTCGCCGGCGCCGTCGAACTGCAGGCCGTACATCACCCCGGGGGGCAGCTCGGGCACGGGCTTGGCGGTCCACTCCTCGGTGTCGCGCAGGTACAGGGTGCTGCGTCCTTCGTCGTTGATGGTGAAGGCCAGGGTGGAGCCGTCGGCGGACAGCTCGATGTCGTCGATGTCGTAGGGGATGTCTTCGCTGAGCAGGGTGGCCCGCCCCCGGTCGACGGGCAGGATCCACAGCTGCATCCGGTCAGCCTTCATGTCGGTCGTGGCGTAGAGGAAGCGGCCGCCGGGCAGGACGGCGACGTCGCCGTAGGCGATGGGCTTCTTGGACTTGTTGATGGGCCTGGTCTGGCCCGACTCGAAGTCGAGGAGGTGAAGCTCCGACTCCTTGGCGGAGACGTAGAGGCTGATCACCGCCCCCTTCCCGCCGGGCATCCAGTCGGCGAGGTACCAGGCGCCGTCGCCCTCGAAGACGACCTTCTTGGCGTCGAGGTCGTCGAGGGGAGCCATGACGAGGTGCTTCTTGGTGCCCTCGAGGTTCTGCGTCCAGCCGATGTGGGTGCCGTCGGGGGACCAGCTGTGGCCGGTGGCGCGGCCCGGCCCTGCGGAGACCTGCCGCGCGGCGCCATCGCGGGTGTTCAACAGCCACACCTGGTACTGCTCGGAGCCGCCGACGTCACGGGAGAGCAGCACGAGGTCGGGGTCGGTCGGGGAGGGGACGACGCTGCGTACCGGCTCGTCGAAGAAGGTGAGCTGGTGGCGGGCGGCACCGGGGCGCTCCACCCGATGCAGCTGGTTGGTCTCGCCGAAGCGGGTGGAGACGAAGAGGCCGTTGGCGGGGTCGTCGGCGCGGAAGCCGAGCAGGGAGGCGGAGCGGATCTCGCCGTAGCGGGACAGGCGCTCCTGCAGCCAAGGGGGGCTCTCGGGCACGTCCTCGGTGACCAGCTGGCCGACCTCGCGGATGTCGACCTCAGCGGGGGTGTCGGCGGCGAGGGCGAGGGCGAAGAGCAGGGCGGTCATGGGGCCTCCACAAGACGGGTGGTGGTGGTACACCGGCAGAGGGGTGCGAGCCATCGCTGCATCCGGTAGGGTCCGAACCATCGGGGGTACGGATGCGAGTGGGTCTTCTTGTGATGGTGTGCGTCGGCGCGTGTTCGGGTCCATCGGCGGATGGGTCTGCTTCGAGCACCGACACCGACACCGACACCGACACCGACACCGACACCGACACCGACACTGACACTGACACCGACACTGACACCGATACCGATACCGATACCGATACCGACACCGACACCGAGTCGGCGACGGCCGATACCGGAACGTCGTCCACGGGGCTGACCGTCGTGAGGGAGGTCACCCTGACGGAGGCCGCGGTCGAGGGCCACGTCGTCGATGCGGCAGATTTTGATGGAGATGGCGTCACGGATCTGGTGGCTGCGGTCGTGGGCGAGACCCTCGAAGCGGTGGTGTGGCACCAAGGCCTCGGGGGCGGGCGCTTCGGTCCTCGTCAGGTGGTGGTCTCCGCGAGCGACGTCTCGGCGTTGCTCGCGCGGGACCTCGACGGGGATGGAGACGTCGACCTACTGTTCGCCTCCGTCGATACGCGGTCCGTGGTGTGGCTCGCCAACCTCGGCGGGGGCTCGTTCGGCGGACCGACCACCTTGGCGTCGGGGGTCGATGGCCTGACTGCGTTGGCGGTCGGAGACCTGGACGGCGACGCAGACCCCGAAGTGGTCTGGGCATCCACGGGAGGCACACCTCTCGCGTGGCACGACAACCTCGGTGGCGGGAGCTTCGGGGCTTCTGTCGTCAATCCCACCGGTGCGTACGAGGTCGAGGACGTAGGCCTCGCCGATCTCGACGGCGATGGCGACCTGGACCTGTTCTGCGCCAGCGATTTCTACTTCGTGGACTGGTACGAGAACGTGGGCGGATCGTTCGGCGCCCGCCACTTCCTGGACTTGGACGCCGAGTGGTCGGTCTCCGTGGTGGCCGCCGATCTCGACGAGGATGGAGACCTCGACCTGCTGGCTGGCTCGGGCAGCGACTACTACCGGGGCGCGGGCTGGTACGAGAACCTGGGGGCTGGCAGCTTTGGTCCCCGGGATGACGTCTCGTCCCAGCTGTGGATCGCAGAGGTGGGTGCCGGCGACTTCGATGGAGATGGCGACCAGGAGATGCTTGTGACAGGGTCGGACGCCGTCTACCTGCACACGAACACCGGCGGCGGCGACTTCGATTCCCAGGTCCGTCTCGACCTCGGCACCTATGCCATCCGAGACCTCCTGGTGGCCGACCTGGATGACGACGGCGACCCCGACGTGGCCACTGCGTCTACCCAGGACGGCCTCGCCTGGCTGGAGAACGTCGGCGGTCTGGGGGGCAGCAGGCGGCCGGTGACCCCCACGGCCGACGCGCCCACAGCCCTTGCGATCGCGGACCTCGACGGCGACGGCGTCCTGGACGCCCTGTCGGCTGCGGCCGATGACTCTCGGATCACCTGGTACGACGCGGATGGCCGCCAGCACGACGTGGTGTCGTACGCCCGCAACGTGCGCGACATCGTGCCCGCCGACATGGATGGCGACGGGGACTTGGACGTGCTCGCGGCCGTCAGAGACGAAGATCGAGTGGTTTGGTACCCGAACGCCGGAGATGGAACCTTCGGGGCCGAAGAGGTGGTGGCGACGTCCGACTGGCCGACCACGGCGATCCCGGTCGACCTCGACGGCGATGGCGACCTCGACGTGCTCGCCCTGTGGGGCGACGCCGTGACGTGGTCAGAGAACCTCGGCGACGGTGGCTTCGACCCCGAGCAGGTCCTTGCGGAGGCGGACTTCGCGACCGCGCTCCGGGCGGCAGACCTCGACGGCGATGGCGACCTTGACGTGCTGTACTCCGACAGCCGCGAAGATCTCGTGGCCTGGATGCCGAACATCGGGGCTGGCACCTTCGGCCCCTCCCAGCCGGTATCGACCGTGCACCACTACAACTGGTTGGCGGCTCGGGATGTCGACGGGGACGGCGACCTCGACGTGCTGGCCCGAAACCCGCAGGACGAAACGGTGTGGTGGCACCCCAACGATGGCACCGGTGGGTTTGGTCCCGCCATCTTCCTCGCGGAGGCTCAGCTCGTCCATGCCGCGGATCTGGATGGCGACGGCGACGTGGACCTCGTCACAGGCCACGACAAGGGTGGACTCGCGCTGCACGAGGCGCTGGGCGGAGGCGCCTACGGGGCGCCGGTGAGCGTCTCCCTCGCCGACCCCACGCCCGTCACGCAGCTGACGTCCGGCGACATCGATGGGGACGGAGATCTCGACATACTCTCGGCCTCCTCCGCCTCCGACCGGGTCGGTTGGCACGAGGTCGAGCGCGCGCCGTGATTCAGTCCTCCGCGCTCTCTTCGATGTCGTGCCACTCCGTGCACGCTGAGCGCATCGATGTGGAACGAGACTCGGCACCCCTGGGGCCGTGCGAACACTCCGCCATGGGCCGCATGCGCCATCCAGGTTGCCTCGTAGCAGCCCCGATGCCAGTGCATGCGGCTGTGGTGCACCCATCCGGCGAGCTAGTTCGGTTCTACCCCACAGGAGCCGTCGGGGAGCGCGGGTAGTGAGGTCAGTCGAGGTCTTCCGGACGGCAGCGCCTCCATTCTGAGTTCGCCTCCGCCGCCAGCACCGGGTCGAAGCGCCTCTACCGGCAGCCCCGCGTTCCCTGGGCCAGGCCTGGCCGGCCGCGTTGCCTCCGGTACGGGCGCCGCTCGAGAACGCGGCCCGATTTCGGGGGGTGAGCCGGCCAGTCCCGTGGAAGCACGGCTGTACCCGTGGTGTACCCGTCCGGGGTAATGCCGTTTTTTATGCTCCACGAGCCGCTGTGCTGGAGCTCCAAATGATGTCGCTTTTGCTTTCCATCGCCTTCGCCCACCCGGTCACGATCGATCCAGGGGCCCTCGACACCAAGTACATCGCTGGTGGCGCATGGTGGTCGGGCACTGCCACCGTCGACCTCGTCAGCGGCGTTCATACGGTCAGCGTCGGCGGCCTGGTTCCAGTTCGTTTCGAGGTGTTGGGGAACGGCTCGCTGGTGCTCGACCCGGCCTACGCCCAGCGGGCCTCTGTCTCGGGGACCACGCTGACCTTCACCACCGTGCCCGTGGTGGTGGACCCCGAGGACTACGAAGACCGGTGGGTCATCCACGGAGGCCTCAGCTTCGTGTCGGGGGTGCACACGCTCGACTTGGTTGCCGGCGACTGGACGGTCTCTGCCGGGGGCCTGAACGCGATCCCCTTCTCCGTCGATCCTGCGGGAACCGTCAGCGTCGACCCATCCGACAGCCACAAGGCGACTGCGAGCGCCGACGAGCTCCACTTCCTCACGGTGCCTGTCACCATCGACCCGGGCGCCTACGATGGGAAGTGGTTGCTGTGGGGCGGGAGCTACCTGCATGGGGTCCAGACGCGACAGCTGGTGCCCGGGCGCTCGGCCGTTTCCCCCGGTGGGATTCACTCCATCCTCTTCGAGGTGGCCGCAGGCGGCGCCGTGACCATCGAGGCCTCCTCGGCCCACAAGGCCACTGCTTCAGGCTCATCGTTGCAGTTCACCACCCACGACATCCAGGTCGACGTGGGGGACTATGTGGACCGCTGGTCCCTGCACGGTGACAATGGCTGGCGCACGGGCGCGATGCTCAGGCACTTGCCCTCGGGGCGCTACTGGCTGCAGGGAGGCAACTGGGCCCGCGCCATCTTTGACGTGGCCGCCGATGGCTCGGTCGCGATCCAGCCTGCCTACGCCCAGGCTGCAGAGGCAACGCTGGATGGCCTCGCCATGCTCACCGAGACCGTCCTGGTGGATCCGGGAGCCCACCATGGGCAGTGGCAGTTCGATGGGGCCGCCGCCTGGCGCTCAGGCGTGCAGGAGGTAGCGCTGATGCCCGGTCGCCGGGCCTTCGCCTCGAGCGGGGGCGGCACGCTCTACCCGATCGAGCTCACCGCTCCCTGTGCCATCGATCCCGACAGGTTCACCGACAGCAGCGGTGTGACCTACATCTTCTCCTGTGTCGACACCCTCGACACCGACGGGGACGGGGTGGTCGACGCCGGCGACAACTGTCCTGATATCGCGAACGCCGACCAGCAGGACCTCGATGGCGACGCCCTCGGCGACGCCTGCGACGCTGACGACGACGGTGATGGATTCGACGACACCGTCGACCTCTGCCCCGGAATCGCCGACCCCGACCAGATCGACAGTGATGGCGATGGCGACGGTGATGCCTGCGATGATGATGACGACATGGACTTGGTCAACGATGCCATCGACAACTGCCCGCTGGTCTCCAACCCCGACCAGGGCGACTCGGATGGCGATGGTGCTGGCGACGCGTGCGATGAGGATGACGACGACGACGGTGTGCTCGATGGGGATGACAACTGCGTGCTCGTCTACAACCCCGAACAGGTGGACTTTGATGGGGACGGCGGCGGGGATGTATGCGACGACGACGATGACTGGGACGGCGTCGAAGACCTCCTCGACATCTGCCGTGGCACCCCCCTCGACCTGCCCATCACCGAGCAGGGCTGCTCTGGCGACCAGTGGGTGGCGGTGGAGTGCCCGACCGACGGGGTGTACGCCAACCATGGCGCCTACGTGAGCTGCGTGGTGGCGGTCGCCAACGACCTGAAGTCCGACGGCGTGGTCACCAACCAGGAAGCCGCCCGCATCAAGAGTGCCGCCGCAAAGGCTGCAGTCCCCTGAAGGCGGGCCGCGCAGGGCGAGTCTGCTCGGTCCGCCGGCAGCCCTCAGCGGAAGCGGCCGCACGTGCTCCTGTCGGCGGCCGTGGGGTGCCGACACGGAGGTCGGCTGTTGCCGGCGACTCGACGAAGGAACCGGGCGAGATAGCAGGCGCCGTCTCGCGATTCCGTCGCCCGGAGGTTCCTGTGCGCCACGTCATCTTCCTCGAGCCCGCCTTCCCCGGAAACCAGCGGGAGTTCGTTCGCGGTCTTCATGCCGCGGGCGCCCTGGTCACCGGTATCGGCACCGCCCCCATCGAGGCCTACGACGCCGAGCTGCGGTCGTGGATGATCGGCTACGAGCAGGTGCCCAGCACGGCCAGCGTGGAGGCCCTCACCCATGCCGTGAAGCGCATCCAGGCCCGCGGCCCTTGGGTTCACGATCTGGTGTCGACGATCGAGGCGCTGATGCAGCCGGCCGCGGAGACCCGTCGGCGCACGGGCATCCCCGGCATGAGCGTGCAGCAGACGATCCTGGTGCGGGACAAGTACCAGATGAAGCAGTTCCTCGCGAAGCACGGCATCCGTTGTGCGAAGAGCGCGGAAGTGGGCTCCGAGGACGACGCCTTGGCCTTCGTGAAGGCCGTGGGCTTCCCGGTCATCCTCAAGCCTCTGGCGGCGGCCGGCGCCCAAGGCACCTGGCGTGCCGACGACATGGGGCAGCTCGCGGCCGTGCTGCGGGAGTCGGGCATGAGCCCGCAGCGTCCGGTGATGATGGAGGAGTACATCACCGGCCACGAGGGGTTCTGGGACACGCTCACCGCCGGCGGCCGGGTCGTCTACGAGCAGATCTGCCACTACTACCCGAACGTGCTCGAGGCGATGCGCACCCGGGACTGCTCGCCGATCGTCATGATCACCAACCGCATGGACACCGACGGCTACGACGAGCTGAAGGTGTTCGGGCGCCAGGTGCTCACCGCGCTGCAGATCGAGACGAGCGCGACCCACATGGAGTGGTTCTACGGCCCGAAGGGGCTGTTCTTCTCGGAGATCGGCGCCCGCCCTCCCGGCGTGCGGGTGTGGGACCTGTACTGCGCGGCCAACGAGTTCGACCTGTACGTGGAGTGGGCCAACGCGGTCGTGCACGGCACGGCGAACCCGCAGCCGACCCGGCGCTACTCGGCCGGCATGGTGGCCCTGCGTCCCAACCGGGACGGCCGCATCGTCGGCTACACCGGCGTCGAGCAGATCCAGAAGCGCTACGGCGACTTCATCCTCCGCATGCACCTGCCGCCAGTGGGCTCGCGGACGCAGCCCATCGACACCGGGTACATGGGCAACGCATGGGTGTGGGGCCGTCACCCCAACTACGACCTGTGCCAGCACATGCTCGAAGACGTGGGCCGGACCATCAAGGTGTGGGCCGAGTAGGTTCGTCGGTCGCGGTGTAGGCTTGCCCACGAAGGAGGCGCACTGTGGAGTGCCTGGCGATGCCGCTGTTCTTGCTGTTCATCGGGGCCATCTTGTGGTTCTCGTACAACCAGCAACAGAAGCACAAGGACGCACTGCAGGAGCTGGCCTCGAACGTGAAGGGCCTGCAGTTCTACGGCGACGAGGTGCGTGGCACCACGAAGGGCGTGGGCGTGCACGTCGACACGTACTCGACGGGCTCGGGCAAGAACAAGAGCACCTGGACCCGGTTCCGGGTCACGGACCCGACCTCTCTGGAGGCGGAGAGCATCGCCGCGGAGGGGTTGTTCAGCGGCATGGGCAAGCTCGTGTCCGGCCAGGACGTCCAGCTCGGGGATCCGGGGGTCGACGCGAAGCTGCTCCTGCGGGGTTCCGAGTTCCAGATCGTGGCCCGCATGGACGCAGACGCACGCCGCATCGTGCGCGATGCCGTGACGCGAGGGTGGGAGCACGACCATGGAACCTGGCGCTACCGACGCCGGGGCAAGATGTCGAACGCCGCAGAGATGAGCGCCATCCTCGCCCACGGCTTCGAGGCGGTGCGCTGCCTTCGCTTGGGGTCGCGCGACTGGCAGGGGGCCTTGGTGGAGCGGGCGCTGACCGATCCGCTTCCGTCGGCCCGGGTGCGTGCGCTCGAGGTGCGTCTGAAGAGCGGCCTGCCGCTGTCGTCGGAGGACGAGGAGCGGCTCATCGCCACGGGAGATGTGGTGGGGGTGATGGTTGCCGAGCGTATGGGGGTTCGCGGGATCCCCATCCTGAAGCAGGCGCTGCAGGCCGGAAGTGGGGAGCTCAGGCTCCGAGCCGCCCTGGGCCTCGCCAAGCATGGGGAGGGCGACGTGGCCGCGCGCTCGGTGCTGGCGGCGGCGTTGAAGGTCGAGGCCTACCAAGACCTCGTGATCGAGGCCCTGGAGAAGGTGGGCACGGTCGACGAGGTGCCCTTGCTGACGCCCATCGCGGACGCCTGGATGCACAGCCACCGGCACGCGGCCAAGAGCGCCGTCCGAGCGATTCAGAGTCGGATCCGGGGCGCGGGGGTCGGGCAGCTGTCGCTGGCGGCGAGCACCGGAGGGGGGCTCGCGGTGGCCGATGCCCAAGAAGGGGGTCTGACCGAGCCCGAGTCCGAGTCCGAGGCGAAGGCTCGTGCGGCTCGGGCGTCTTCGAGGCAGACGGAGGGGTAGGATGGGCCGCCCGGCGGGCCTTTCGGCCGCTGGGCCCTGGAGGACACGTGGCCGGATCCCCCGATGGCCCCAAGACGAAGCCCCACGCCGGCCAGGGGCCCACAGTGCCGGCGAGCGCGGCCGACGAGACCGTGGACCTGAGGCCCGCAGAAGGGAGCGCGCCGGCACCCGAGGGGCCGACCTACGACGATCTCGGGCCGCTCGGGGAAGGAGGAATGGGCGAGGTCCGCCGCGTGTGGGACCGGCAGCTGGCCCGGCCGATGGCGATGAAGATCCTCAAGCGAGAGCTCGGCAGCGGGGGCTACCTCGCACGCTTCGTGGAAGAGGCCCGGTACACGGCGCAGCTCCAGCATCCGGGGGTGGTGCCCGTGCACGCCTTGGGCCGTCTCCCGGACGGCCGGCACTTCTTCACGATGGCCGAGGTGCGGGGCGAGCCGATGAGCGCGGTGATCGCGGCCATTCACGAGGCCTCGGACGGCGGCTGGCGTCCAACAAAGGGCGGCTGGACGTTTCGCCGTCTCGTGGCGGCGTTCGCCCAAGCCTGCCATGCCGTGGCCTATGCCCACTCGAAGGGGGTGGTGCATCGGGACCTGAAGCCCGAGAACATCATGTGTGGCGCCCACGCGGTGGTGCAGGTGATCGACTGGGGGCTCGCCAAGGCGGTCGGCGACGGGGCGCATCTGCCCGACGCGCCTGCGGAGGCGCGGACGGGGCGGCGGGCGACCCGGGTGGGGGTGGTGGCGGGCACCCCCGCGTACATGCCTCCCGAGCAGGCGGAAGGGCGGGTGGACGCCATCGACGCCCGGTCCGATACCTACTCCTTGGGGGCCGTGCTCTACGAGCTGCTGTCGGGTCGTCCGCCCTACACCGGCACGACGGGCCTCGAGGTGGTCCACGCGGTGCGGCGAGGCCCCCCTCCTCCGCTGGCCCGTTGGACCCGTGCTGGCGCGCCGCTACCGGAAGAGCTGGTCCAGATCTGTGAGCAGGCCATGGAGCGCACCCCGGAGGACCGCTTCGCCGAGGCCGGCGCACTGGCTGCGGCCGTGGAAGCCTGGCTGGATGGGGCCCGCCGCCGGGAGGCCGCCTTGGCGCTGGTGGCGGAGGCGGAGGCTCTGAACCTCCAGTGCCAGGCCCTCGAGGACCGCGCGGCGACGTCGCGTCGAAAGGCCAAGCTCCTCGGTGCGGGGCTGCCGACGTGGGCAGACGAGACGCAGAAGCAGCCTGTGTGGGCGCTGGAGGACACGGCGCGGGCGTGGGCTTCCGAGGCGGACCAGCTGCGGCTGCGTCGAGAGCAGCTCCTGTCGGCGGCGCTCACGCGGGTGCTGGACCTGCCCGAGGCCCACGCCGCCTTGGCCGCGGATCTGTTGGAGGCCCACCGGGCCGCGGAGATGGCGGACGATGGGGATGCAGAGCGGCTGGTGTTTCGGCTACGGCAGCACGCCGATGCGCTGCCGGTGGCCCATCCCACCCGGTGGCGGTGCGAGGCGTACCTGAAAGGAGCGGCGCGGCTGACGCTCCGCACAGAGCCCATAGGGGCGACGGTGACCCTCCGCCGCTTCGACCAGGGTGCGCGTCGCTGGCTGCTGCGGGACCAGCAGGGGCTGGGGGCATCCCCGGTGGAGGACGTCGAGCTGCCGATGGGCAGCTACCTGCTCGAGCTGAGCGCCCCTGGGCGGGCGTTGGTCCGGTACCCCGTGCACATCGGTCGAGAACAGGGATGGGACGGGGCGCCGCCGGGGAGCGACGATCCCGCACCGGTCTACTTGCCCGCCCCCGAGGAGGTGGGCGCCGACGCCTGCTACGTGCCTGCGGGACCCTTCCAGAGCGGTTCGAGGTCGGGAGGGCCGCGGGTGCTCCCGGCCCAACAGGTGTGGGTGGACGCGTTCGTGATCCAGCGCTTCCCCGTCTCGAACCGCGCCTACGTCGCCTTCCTCGATGCGCTGGTGGACGAGGGGCGCGAGCAGGAGGCCCTGAACCACGCCCCCGCCGAGCGGGCCTCGGCTCGAGATGGCTCTGGCGCGAGGGTGTACGGCCGAGACGCTGCTGGCCACTTCCTGCTGGTGCCCGACGCCGACGGCGACATCTGGGATGCGGAGTGGCCGGTGATGCTGGTCTCCGCCCGTGGGGCGTGGGCGTATGCGAACTGGCTCTCGGAGCGGACGGGTCTCTCGTGGCGACTGCCCAGCGAGCTGGAGTGGGAGAAAGCGGGCCGCGGGGTGGACGGACGGAACTACCCCTGGGGGGATTGGCTGGACCCGTCGTGGTGCTGCATGCGGAACAGCCAGGCCCGACCCCTTCCGGTCACGCCAGACCGCTTCCCGGTCGACGAGAGCGTCTACGGGGTTCGGCACATGGCGGGCAACACGCAGGAGTGGTGCCTCGAACGCTCTGCGTTGGGGCCCGAGCCCGCCGTCGATGCCGGGCGCCTCGTGCTGCCGCCGTCGCTCCGTGCCGAGGACGTGATGCTCTCCGAGCGGACCGTGGTGCGAGGGGGGAGCTGGTACGGCAGTGCCCGAGACTGCCTGCTGCCTCACCGGTTCGCGCCCACGGCGAGCTACCGGAGCCCCAACATCGGCTTCCGCCTCGTGCGGTCCTTGGAGGGCGGCTGAGGCGGTGGCCTACTCCGCGAGGGCTTCCTGGAGCTTGGCCCCGCCAGCCTCTACGACGGGCACCAATGGGGCCTGGAGGAGGGGTTCGGCCTCAGCGAGGGCCGCCTCGAACATGGGCTGGGACAGCACGGGGTCGACCAGCGCCGGCGCCAACGGCGTGCCCGCCTGCACCAGGCGGTCGAGCACGACCTGCCGAACTTCCTGGGCGTGTCCTCCGAGGAGGTCCTGGCCCACGCGGCCGAACCAGGCCTGCTTCCAGTGGGCGACCGCCTGGGGCTGCTCCGCCGGAGGGAGCTGGTCGCGGAAGGCGCGGAAGGCCACTGGGTCGGCCATGTCCATCACGATGCGCTCCCGCCAGGTGCCGCCCTCGAGGCTGCTGATCCAGCCCGGGAGGTCGTCGGCGAAGAAGGCGCGCCACCAGGTCCGCTGGCGAGCCAGGACATCCGCCTTGGCGGCGTCGTCCAGTGCTGTCCAGGCCTTGGCCAGGGCTGCGAGGGGGTCGAGGCACGCGAAGAGCCGCATCTGGCCGACGAACATGCGCTGCAAGGCCGGCTCGGTCGGGGTCGGACAGACCTCGACGGCTCGGGGCAGCGGCTGGGTCGACTCGGGCGCTTGCCGCACTGCGTGGAGCTTCACGGCGTCGTCGCCGATGGTCATGTGGGTGAGGTGCCCGGTGGTGCGGTCCACGGTCCACTCGCTGATGTCCGAGCGAGCGCGCCAGGCCTTCTCCTCCGCGGCGACCTGGACGCCGTCGCTGTCCAGGTCTGCAATCCACGAGAACAGGGAGGGGTCGGGGTTCCGCTGGAAGCTCGTGGATAGGTCGATGCTTCCCTCGGGGGTGGCTCGGTAGATGAGCTGGGAGCCGGGCGGTCCCGGACGATCGTCGAGGTCGAGGGCGGCGGTGCTGGCCTCGAGGAACAGGGCGCGGGCGTCGAAGCTCGCGCAGCTGCCGTCGGCGAGGCGCAGCCGCATGTGGGTGGCGTCGACCGACACGCGGAACTCTCCCTCGGGGGAGAAGGCGGTGGCGGAGGCCTCCCGCGGTCCGTTGTAGGTGACCTCCAGCACCGGTTCGTCGGTGGACACCTTCTTGTAGACGAGGGTGTGGGGTCGCTGGGCAGCGAGGGCCTCGCGGGCCTCCTGCACCGGGGAGGCGAGGGCGAGGGCGACGATCGTGAGCATGGGGAAGCCTACAACAGGGCTACCAGGTCTCGACGTGGGGCCGGATGTCGAGTTCGAAGGTCCAGGCGGCCCGGGGCTGGCTCAGGAGGAAGGACACCGCGTGGGCGTAGCCGTCGGGGCTGACGTAGTCCTGGTCGGGGCGTCCCGGCTGGCTGGCCCGCGTGCTGGGCAGGTCCACCATGCCGTCGACGAGCAGCAAGGCCACGTGGACCCCCTTGGGCCAGTAGGTGCGCGCGAGGGCCTGGGCGAGGCCCCGCTGGCTCATCTTCCCGGGGGCGAAGGCCGTGGTGAAGGGCTTGCCGCGGGTGGACGCGGTGGCGCCGGTGATGATCAGGGCGCCGTCGCCTCGCTTGGCCATGGCGGGCAGCAGCTGCTTGGCGAGCAGGAACAGGCCGCGGGTGTTCGTGTTCAGCGCCCGGTCGAGCCCCTCGACGTCGATGCTCTCCAGGGTCCCGAACACGCCGGAACCGACATTCCAGCACACCGTGTGGATGGGGCCGAGGTCGGCCTCGATGGCGCTGAGGGCGGTGGCGAGGCTGTCGGGGTCCTGCACATCGATGGCGTAGGGGTGGGCGCCGATCTCGGCGGCGAGCTCCGCCAGGTCGGCGACGTTGCGGCGGGCGATGGCTACGCGGAAGCCGTCGGCAGCGAGGCGGCGAGCGGTGGCGGCGCCGAGGCCGGGACCGACACCGAGGACGAGTGCGACCTTGGGGTCGGACGATGGGGATGGCATGTGGGCTCCAGAGGGGTGGGGGGTCAGGATTCCTGCCAGCCGCTGTCCGTTGGGCTGAGGCGGTTGGCCCAGTTCGGATCGGGGTCGCAGGGGGAGGAGACATCGATCCAGGTGCCGGCGGGGTCCCGCACCAGGGCGACCCGCTGGCCGTAGAACCGGTTGGTGGGGGGCTGCTCGATGGCGACACCGGCCGCCTGGGCGGCGTCGACCCAGGCGTCGACGTCATCGACGACGAAGGTGAGCATGACGTTGGGCGGCCCGCTATCGGCGGACGCGGGGAGCAGCTCGGTGGGGCGCCTGAGGATGCCGAGCTCGATGCCGTGGGGTCCCTCGAGGTGCACGAACCAGGCGGACCGGAACACCTCGGTGAGCTCGAAGTGGGTCGTGTAGAACGCGGCGACGGTGGCGGGGGCGTCGACGAGAAGGTTCACGAAGTGGCGCTTCATCGGGGTCCTCGAGGGTGTGTGTGGCTTGGGACGGCCCATGCGGGCGGTCGTTCGCTCAGCGCGGCCGATGCTCGGTGCCGAGGCCGGCGGTGATGAACAGGGCGGTGGCGGCTTCGTCGACGTCGGCGGTGTGCCAGACGCCAGGGGCGTTGATGGCGTACTCCCCCTGCCGGAGGGTGGTGCGGACCTCGGCCCCGTCGATCTCTTGGACCAGCGTGATGACCCCCTGGGTGCACACGACGACCTCGCTGCCCTTCGGATGCATCTCCCAGCTCTCCCAGGAGCTGGAGAAGGTGTGCATGGAGACGAGCCGGCCCTCGGCTCCGTCGTCGGCGTGCCGCGCGCCGTAGCCGGCGTACCAGGGCATGCCGTCGAAGGAGGGCTGGACGACCGAAGTGGCGCCGAGGCCGAGGTGGATGAAGTCGGTGGAGAGGTCGTGGGACATGGGCGGCTCCTGAGGTGGCTAGCCGACGACCCGGAGCGCCTCGGTAGGGGTCGCCGTGAGGCGGTCCATCAGGCGTCCCGTGGCGCGGGCGAAGGCGTCGTTGTCCAGCAGCGGCTGGTGCTCGACCGACTGTAGCGTCAACGGGCCCACGAGGCCCGGGTAGGCGCTGGCGTAGAACTGGCCGCTTTGCAGGGAGGAATCCTCGAGGCCCTGCAGGTAGCGGCCCGCCCCGGAGTCCACGGCGTGGGCGCGACCGACGAGCTTCATGATCGGCATCATCAGGTACTTCATGGCGACGCGCATCACTGCGGGCATGTTGTCGGCCGCGCCGGTCCCCGTCGTCATGCCGGGGCTGATGGAGAAGGCCCGCAGTCGGTCCCCGTGTCGATGGTCGAGCTCCCGCATCCAGGCGGTGCCGATCAGCTTGACGAGGCCGTACTCGTGCATGTCGTCGACGCTCCCTTGCACATGCGCTCCGCCCACGACGGCGGCGAGGGCCTCGTCGAGGTCGCCTTCGGGGAGCACAGAGGCCTTGGCGGCCATCATGGGGATGCCGCGGCTGGCCTCGCTGCCGGCGAAGACCACGGTGGCGCCCGGGGCGAGGACGTCGTGGGCGAGCAGGCCTTCGACGAGGTGGGCGTGTCCCCCGACGTTCATGGCGAACAGCTTGGTGGTGCCGTCCGCCGCCTTGGGCATCGCGCCGCCTTCCGCGGCGGCCATGCCCCCTGCATTGAGGATGACGCCCGACAGCGTCGTGCCGTCGGAGGCGAGAGCAGCGACCGCCGAGCGGACGGTCTCGGGCTGGAGCAGATCGAAGACGACGGTGTGGAGGCGTTCAGGGGCGGCACCGGTGGCGGTGAGGAGCGCGTCTCGAGCGCCGTCGGCCTTGGTCTGGCTGCGGGCGCTGATGGACACGAGGCCCGTGGCCCGGCTCAGCAGCTGGCGGGCGGTCTCGAAGCCGAGGCCGGCGTTGGCGCCGGTGACGAGGATGTGGGTGGTCATGGTGGACTCCTGTAATTTAGGACCTGTAGGTCCAAAATAGGCATGGATTCGGGGCGAGCTGGGAGGGCCAGCGGGATTCAAGCGAAGGGGAGGCTGTCGAGGAGCTGGTCGGCGATCTGGCGCAGGACCTTCGGGTCGGGCTGCACTCGCGCGGTCACCTGAAGCCCCATGTTGCCGTTGACGACGTAGCTGGCGAGTGCGTTGGGGTCGGTGCCGGCGCGCAGCTCACCTTCGTCGATGGCGCGCTGGAAGCGGGCGGTGAAGAGGTGCCGTAGCTCCTGGTGGCCCCGTGCGACCCGCTGCAGGGTCTCCGCGTCGTCCCCCGGAACCTCGAGGGAGGCACTGCACACGAGGCAGTAGCGGGCATCACCGACGGGGCCCACGAACACCAGCTTGGCGTACATCTGCGCCATCGACTGCTTCAGCGTGCCCTGGTCGAGGAGCTGGCCCATGAAGACCACCTGCTGTGCGATGTAGCGGTCGAGGGCGGCGAGGAACAGGCCCTTCTTGCTGTCGAAGGTGGCGTAGAGGCTGCTCTTGGACATGCCGGTGGCCTCGACCAGCATCTTCGGCGTGGTGGACCGGTAGCCGTGGGTCCAGAACGCCTCCATGGCCTGGTCCACTGCTTGGCTCTCGTCGAACTCACGCGGTCGTGCCACGCCGCCCTCCCTGCACAGAGGGTAGCCGTTGTGGAACCGTGGGTCCATAAATATTGAGGAACTATAGGTCCAGAATTCCTTCGAGGTAGACGGGGGGCATGTTGTGGCTGGATCGCCGGGTCGAAACGACGAAGCCCCTGGAGGCGCAAGGCTTCCAGGGGCTCGTAGATTGTGGTCGGGGTGGCGGGATTCGAACCCACGACTTCCTGCTCCCGAAGCAGGCGCGCTACCAGGCTGCGCTACACCCCGACGACGTCGCCAGCCTAACGCCCCCGAACACGGCGTCAAGCCTGCGGCAGGTCGATGGATCCGGGCCCGGAGAGGGGCGTGGAACGACGCAGGGGAAAGCCCAGCTGTGCCAAGAACCCTTGGGGCGGACGCGGGCGTTGGACCCCGCCGCCGCCGCGTTCCTCGGCAGTAAGGGTGGGGCGTTCCCATGGGGATCACGCGGGCTCTTCCACCTGATCAGGCGCCGCCGCGGCGGTCTGCAGGCCGGGCTCGCCGAACAGCGTGGGCCAGCACCTACGAATCCATGCCCCCTCCCGGAGCTCCGGCGCCATGCGGGTCGCGAGGCGCTTGGCTTCCTTCGGGTGGGTGTGCTCGAGGATCTGGTGGTCCAACACGAGCAGGCCTGCGCCAATGCGGTTGGGGAAGTACAGCTCGGGGTCCACGCGGTCCGCCACCCTGCGGCTGGCTCCGTGCCGTAGGGCGGACAAGCGCAGCGCCACCTCCTTGAGGAAGCGGGGCCCGGTCCCCACGGGCCGCGGGAGGTCGAGAAGGGCGTCGACGTCGAGGTCTCCCCGGGCGGCTGCGTCCCAGCGGAGGAGGGCGGCGACGTCGTCGGGCACGAGGAGGGCGTGCTCTCCAGCGCTACGGGCGCTCTCGAGGTCCCCTCGCATGAAGTGGGCGAGCACGGCCCAGGCCTTCCCGTGGTGATGGACCTTGGAGGTGACCCGGGCGAGGTCGTCGTCGGAGCCGACGTGGACGGCACGAATCATGCGGACCAACCGCATGCGTCGCACGCCCTGCACCCACACGAGGACCGCCCAGATGGCGGCGAACACCGCCACCGGCACCAGCAGATCGGCGACATAGGCGAGTCCGAGCAGGGCGGCGGGCAGGATGAGCACACTGGTGAAGAAGGGCAGGCCGACCGCCAGGTACAGCCACGTGGGTCGGGTGGGATCGAAGATGCGTCCGTCCTCCAGGACGATGCCCTGGTCTCCCCGACTGGCGGCTCGCATGGCGCCATACCGGAACAGGATGAACACGGCGATTCCGAGGCCGATGGAGCTCAGCTCGAGGTCTCCGGGGAGGGGGGGCTCCCCGAGGAGGCGCCCCGTGAGGGCCACGGCGAACAGCAGGGAAGCGATGGCGAGCAGGAGGGCAGCCAGCAGCACCAGGGCCCCCTGAATCATGGGGCGCCACGGCGTGGTGACGGGGGCCTTCGTCAGGGGCTGCGCACCCACCACCGCCCAGCGAGTCCGCTCTCCCTCGGCGGCTTCGCTCGGGGGGGCAAAGGCGTCGCCTCCGACTTGCTCTCGCGGTGCGGGGGCCGATGCCGCTGGCGTGTGTCCCAGGGCTGTCCACAGGCGCGGGTAGGCGGCGGCTCGCCAACTCTCGACCTCCAGGTCGATGGGTTCCATGCGCTCTGCGGCCAGGGCGGCATCGCCTCGCTGCCGGGCCAGGCCGGCGTCGACCAGGCGGAGCTCGTTGGCCATCACGTCGGGCAGGAGTGGGAGGAGGCTGGCGTCGACCCGTGCGGAGGGGTCCTCCACGAGCAGCGCGACGTGGGCCTTGAGGATCTCGCGTAGGTAGCGGGCATAGCGGTCGTCGCCAGGCACGGCCTCGACCAGCTGTCGGGCGAGCTGTGGGTCCCCGGCCTGGATCCGATCGAGGGCGATCCCCAGCGCGCTGCGGTCGATCGAGCCGCTCCACGCCTGTGCGCGGAGCTTCCGGGCCTCATCGACCCGCCGATTCATCAGCAGCGCCGTGACGTGCAGGTTGGCGAGCAGGCTGCCGAACCGACCCCTTCTCCAGCGCTCGGAGAGCGCCAGGGCCTCTGCGGGGTGGTGGTCGTGGAGCAGGAGCAGGAGGCGGGTGGCCCGCCACTGGATGCGAAGGGCGAGGAAGACGGTCACCCACAGGACGAGGCACAGGGCCGCATGGATGAGCGTCCACGGGGTGGCCAGGACCACCAGACCGAGCATGCCCAGCGCCGACAGTAGGAGGCCCACCTGTTCGAGACGGCGCTGGTTCTGCAGCCAGCTGCTGGGAATGCGGCCCCCCGACACGTAGAGCAGGTCGCCCTCGGTGCCGTCCCGCACGCTGTGGGCCACCCGCCATGTCATCACCGCGAGGGCACCCTCGACCAGCAGGGCGACGAGCAGGAGGGGCAGGCCGCCGTGGGGCACGAGGCCAACCGCGGGGAGCAATGTGGTCGCGGCAGCCCACGCCCGCATCGTGGCCAGTCGGCGCCCGATGCCCTCGCGTGCCGGATCGGGTCGAGCCATCGATCAGCCCAGGGCGCAGACGGTGAAGGCGTCGCCGCCCTGCTCTTCGCTGGCTGGGCTGAAGTCCGTGACGTAGTGGTTGTTTCGGAGCTCGACCCGAAGGGCCTGCTTGAGGGCGCCCGTGCCGTGGCCGTGGAGCAGGAACACCACGTCGAGGCCTCGCAGGCTCATGCGGTCGAAGAAGGTGTCGCACTGGGCGAGGGCGTCGTCGACCCGCTCTCCGCGCAGGTCGAGGGTGTTTCCATCGTGGCGCGCGGCCTCGAACAGCACCGGGTCGCGCTCGACGACGTCGAACGTGGCCTTGCCGCGGATCGGCTCGGGTGGAAGGGCGCTGCCGACCCGCTCGAGGTCCTTGCGCTTGGCCTTCACGACGAGGCCGCCTGTGCGAACCTGGATGCCTCCGCCACCGACGCCCACGACCTCTCCGTGCTTGCCGAGCTTCAGGAGTCGCACGCGGTCGCCGGCCACCAGGGGGGCGTCGCTGCTGGCGGTCGGCGATGGGCGTGGGGCCTCGGTGGGGGCGAGGGCGGACAGGGCCTTGAGGGTCTGTCGGGCCGCCTTCACCCCTGCATGGGAGGGGTTGGCCTGCAGCGAGGCCACCACCTGACCCACGGCGGTCTCGGCCTTCTTCAGCCGGTCGAGGTAGGTCTTGGCGCCCTTGGCCTCCAGCGCCTTGCTGCGGGTGCGCAGCGCCTCCTCCCGCCGTGCCAGGCCCTTGCGCTCGTTGGCCAGCTTCTCCTCGAGGGCTTGCAGCCGCTGGTGGGTGGCGTCGAGCTCGGAGCGCTGGGCGTCGAGGGCTTCCAGAGTGATCCGCAGGCCCCCCTGACCTTCCCCGAGGAGGGCGTCGGCGCGTTGCAGCAGGGCGTCGGGCAGGCCCATGCGTCGGGCGATGGAGAGGGCATGGGATTCGCCGGTGGCGCCTGGGATGACCCGGTAGCTGGGGCTGCCCTCGCTGTACTGGACCGCGGCGATGGCGAAGCGGTCGTCGACCGCCGACAGGCCCTTGAGCGGTGCGAAGTGGGTGGTGACGACCACGCGCGCGTCGTGGTCCGCCAAGAACTCGAGCACGGCTCGGGCGATGGCGGCGCCCTGTGCCGGGTCGGTGCCCGAGGCGACCTCGTCGAGGAGCACGAGCTGGTGGGGGGCCGCGCCGTCGACCATCTCCTTTAGAGTGACGAGGTGGGCGGAGAAGGACGACAGGTCGGCCTCCACCGTCTGCTGATCGCCGATGGCGGCGACGACGGCGTCGAACAGATCGACCCGACTGCCTTCTTCGGCGGGCACGAAGCAGCCGTGCTGCACCAACAGGGCACACAGGCCGATGGTCTTCAGGGCGACGGTCTTGCCTCCGGCGTTCGGCCCCGACAGCACGAGGACTGGCTTGGCGTCGGTCACGGCCAGGTCGTTGGCGACGACATCGATGCCGCGGAGCGCCAAGACGGGATGCCGTCCCTTGCGGAGCTGGATGCGACCGGCGCGCTCCACGATGGGGCGCGTGGCCTGGAGGGATCGAGCCAACCCGGCCCGGGCCGCGACCAGATCGAGCTCCGCTGCGACCTTCAGGGAGGTCAGCGCCTCGGCCGCAACGGTGGCCAGCTGGCGGGTGAGGGTGGCCAGGATGCGATGCTCGGCCGCGCGCAGCTTGCCCTCGGCCAGGCGGAGGCGGTTGTTCAGCTCGATGACGGCGTGGGGCTCGACGAACACGGTCTGACCGGACCCGCTGGTGTCGTGCACGATGCCGAGGTCCCAGCGCTTGGCGTGGGACTTGATGGGGAGCACGTAGCGGTTGTCCCGCACGGTCCAGAAGCGGTCCTGGAGGAGGTCGCCGAAGGAGTCGCCCTTCACCAGGCCGTCCAAGGTGGAGCGGACCTGCTGGTGGAGGGACTGGATGGCGTCGCGAAGCTCGGCGAGCTCCGGGTACTTCTTCGGCGACAGCATGCCGTTCGGCTCGAAGGAGTAGCGGATTTCGTCGAGGAGGAAGACGTCGAGGCGCACCTGGCCCGCGAGCTCGGCGAGGGTGGGGGTGCGCTCGGCCTCAGCACTCAGGGCCCGCTCGGTATCGGCCAGGCACTGCAGGCTGGCCGCTACGCTCACGAGGTCCGTGCCCTCCAGCACGTCCCCCTTCATGGAGCGGCTGAGCAGCTTGCGGACGTCCTCGACCCCGCCGAGGGGCACCACCACACCTTCGTCTTCGAGGAGGAGCCATTCGGCGATGGCGTGATGGGCCGCACGGACCGATGCCACGTCGGCCAAGGGGCCGAGCGTGCGCGCGCGCTCGGCCCCCAGGGACGTGAGGGCGTGCTCCGCAAGTGCGCGTCGCACCACGGGCCAGTCCAGCTCGCGGCCTTCGATGGGCTCCTGCTCTGGGCTGGGGTGGGCCTCGACGTCCGCGCTCATGGTCTTCCTCCGGGGAGGGACGGCCTAACGTGGGGGCTGGGGGCGGGGACCTACGGCGTCGGGAACCATCGCAAACCATGACGGGCATACGCTTTCCGTATGGCGTTCAGCCTTGCTCGCCCATTGTTGCAGGAAGAACAACGATAATCACGACGGCTGTTGCGGGGCTGGATCGTGACGGGAAATTCGCTGCCCACCCTTGCTGCGAATTGTTGGCGTTCGACCGTCCATCAATAGTTGGCACGGCACATGCATCAGTCCATCCCGACACTCGGACGACCGGTGGAAACGACCGAAGAGAGCCTTCCCGGCTCCCTCGGGAGTCGGTTGAACGTGTTCTTTGACGTACTCTCTCTCGATGCTGCGGCCGCAAGGTCAAGGTGTCCCCCGTACAGACGCTCCGTCTGGTTCGGGTCCCTCTTCGGAGGCGGCTCGGAAAAGAAGGAGCGGGATGGGAATGGAGCCGCGAGGCCCTGTTCTGCCGGACGGGCGTTTGGCATGCGAGAGAGCGAAACCCATGGAAGAAGCGCGCGATAGAGACTCTTCACGGAGCTGTATCGCAGCGAACTCGTCGATGGATGAAGGCCTCGAAGTCGAGCCGACACCATCCTTTGCTTTCG